>SKEI01000026.1_pt1 | contig 86940 bp, 67 predicted proteins | sample 4826701 | NCBI WGS metagenome assembly SKEI01 (sample SAMN11008813, study PRJNA524170) | human gut metagenome | biome: Human fecal sample; material: Feces; isolation source: fecal sample from pouch patient p2, p6, p7, p14 | host: Homo sapiens | place: Israel: Tel-Aviv | collected 2016-08-31 | reverse complement strand
ACATAAGCGTGTATCTGTGTGTGGCAGTCACCAAAGTCCATGTTTGCATGAGACCTTGGTGACTGCCTTATTTTTGCAGAGAACAGGTCTTATTCACCAGAGCTGTTGCCTGGCTCTGGATAGTCTTGGCAACCGTCTCCATAACGCGCAAAATTTATATTATGTTTTACATACTACTTATAAATGTTTATATAAACGTTTACATAAATGCACTAATGGATGGTTGGGAATACATAGATTTTATAGTAAAAACTTACTAAAATCACAACAAAAACCTTGTGCATTCATACAAAATAACACATAAAACTAAAAAGATTATTGAAATATTTATGCAAACGTTTATAATCAAATTATCAACAGTTCGGAGAGAAAACCGAACAAAAACAGATCTTAATTATATTTCAAGGAGGACGTATTTATGAAAGCAAGAAAAGCAATGGCATTGGCAATGACAGCAGCGATGGTTGGAGGTTTAATGACAGTTCCGGTAATGGCTGAAGAGAATGCAGAATTACTTCCAGGCGGCGGAAGCAAGATCATTTACTGTATCACACCTTCCACATCTAACCCATTCTTCAACACAGAGCAGGTAATTGCGAAAGAAAAAGCTGAAGAACTTGGATACGAAGTAAAATGTGCTTCCCACGATGACGACGCTGCTACACAGCTTGAGCTTTTCGAAGCAGCTATCAACGATGGCGCAGCAGCAATCATTTGCGATAACGCTGGTGCAGATGCTTCCATCGAAGCAGTTCAGAAAGCATATGACGCTGGAATCCCGACTTTCCTTATCGACCGTGAGATCAACCAGTCCGGACTTGCAGTAGCACAGATCGTTGCAGATAACGCACAGGGTGCAGCAGCAATCGCAGAAGTATGGGTTGAGGCTATGAACTACGAAGGCAAATACGCAGAGCTCCTTGGACTTGAATCCGATACAAACTGCCAGGTTCGTTCTGATAACTACCATTCTGTAATTGATGAGTATGAGGATCTTGAGATGGTAGCTCAGCAGTCCGCTAACTGGGATCAGACAGAAGCTTATGAAAAGACAGAAGCAATCCTTCAGTCCAATCCAGAGATCACCGGTATTATCTGCGGTAATGACACAATGGCATGTGGTGCTGTTCAGGCTTGTCTGGATGCAGGACGTAACGACATTAAGATCATCGGTCTTGACGGATCTGACGAAGCAAACGCTTACATCAAATCTGGTGACATGGTTGGTACCGCTCTTCAGCAGATCGCTCTGATCACTGAGATGGCAGTTGAGCAGGCAGACGCTTACCTTAACGGTACAGCTCCGGAAGAAGAGAAACAGCTTGTTCCTTGTGTAGCAATCACAGCTGACAACACAGATTGCCTGAACGCATTTGTTTACACAGAACCAGAAGCTAAATAATCTGGTTGCCAGGAAACAGATTTTTATAAAAAATGAACGAGTGTTTGAAAAATTATTCGCACAATCTGCATGCCCCGCTTTGTGGTATATTTTGCAGAAAGTCTTTTTAAACACGCTTTGGAAGGCGGTGCGCCAGCGCCGCCTTTTATAATAGAAAGCAGGGAGAGATGATTATGAAAAGCAGAAGAATTTTGGCAGTTCTGGCCGCATGTACAGCAGTAACCTTTACCGGCTGTGGTGTTGTAACTGTAGTACCCATTGGCGAAGAAGCTTCTTATACAGGAAAACAGGAATTTGATTCCGCAGCAGAGTCCCAGGGTGACTGGGGAGCCGTTGTAGCGGACATTTCCGACAAGGCACAGGATCTTTCTGAATTATTAAATGGTGATGGCATTACAGAAACAATTGCAGTAAAAGGCACAGGAAAAATCAAAGAATACAATACAGACACCCCGAAACATTATCTGATAGTAGAACTGGATGGATATACCGGAACTACAGAGGTTCAGGTCCGGACAGATGGACCGAACTCCAGTACCGCCATCCGTGACCTTCAGTCTCTGAAGAATTTTGAAAGCTTTACCAACCAGACGGAATGGTCAAGCTATGGAAAAGAACTGAACAAGCAGGCGCTTGCACAGGTAATTGACCCACTTGGAATCGACGAAAATGTAGTTGGCAAGACTGTTACATTTACAGGCGGCGCAGAAGCCGGTACAGATGCAGTATCTGTTACAGCAGTTGAGCTGACGATTGAATAAAAGGAGGAAGCATTATGTTTGATGATCCGAATGTTGTTCTCCATTGTGAAAAAATTGATAAAATTTATCCCGGAACCAAAGCTCTGGATCAGGTTTCCTTCGATCTTCTGAAAGGAAAGGTAAACGTTCTGATCGGTGAGAACGGTGCCGGAAAATCCACCCTGATGAAGATGATCGCCGGAATCGAGCAGCCTTCAGCAGGTAAGATGTACATGGACGGCCAGGAGGTTTACTTCAAGGATACCAATGCAGCCCGTGCAAAAGGTATCGGAATCATCCACCAGGAACTTTCTCTTTTCCCGAATATGACAGTTTACCAGAATATTTTTATGGGACATGAGAAAAAGAAAGGCTTTTTCCTGGATGACAAGGCCCATTCAGAGGGTGCGAAAAAAATCCTGCAGCGTCTGGAACATGAAATTCCACCGGAAACCATGGTCGGAGATCTTCGTGTAGGACAGCAGCAGATGGTGGAAATTGCACGAAACCTGAACCAGGATGACTTACGTGTCCTGATCATGGATGAGCCTACGTCTTCTCTTTCTGCCGCAGAGGTTAAGGTACTTTTCAAGATTATGAGAGAGCTTCTGGAAGCCGGAATTTCCATTGTATATATTTCCCATCGTCTGGAAGAAATCATGGAGATTGGCGATCACGTTACCATTCTTCGTGATGGAAAATACGTTGCAGATGCTGATGTAAAGGACATTGAGCTCAGCTGGATCGTAGAGAATATGGTTGGAAAGAACACCCAGTATCACCGGTTTGAGAGAAGCATTGACCTTTCCAAACAGCCGAAGGTGCTGGAAATTAAGGATATGTGCCTTCCGAAAAAAGGCGGCGGCTGGACTCTTGACCACGTAAGCCTGGATCTGAAAAAGGGCGAGGTCCTTGGTGTTTACGGACTTCTGGGAGCTGGACGAAGCGAGCTGTTTGAGTGCCTGATGGGACTTCATCCGGAACACACCGGTGATGTACTCTATGAGGGCAAAAAGTTAAATATCAAAGATGTTGCCGCCCAGATCAAAAACGGTTTTGCTCTTGTACCTGAGGATCGTCAGAGCCAGGGTCTGATCCAGACTCTTGATATCGGCAAGAATACCGCTATTTCTTCTATGAAAGATTATGTAAAAGGTCTGTTCCTTGACGAGAAAGCAGAGAATGCGGCAGTTGACGAGCAGATCAAGGATATCCATATTAAAGTGGCGGACAAGAGACTTCCAATCCTGTCACTGTCCGGTGGAAACCAGCAGAAGGTTGTAATCGGCAAAGGACTTTTGACCAAGCCGAAGATCTTACTTCTGGATGAGCCTTCCCGTGGTATTGATATCGGTGCGAAGACTGAGGTCTTTGAGATCATTCACGACCTTGCGGAAAAAGGACTTTCCATTATCGTTATCTCATCTGAGCTGAAAGAGATCATGGCAATCGCAGACAGGATCGTTGTATTGTCAAATGGCAAAAAGACCGGCGAGCTGACCGGAGATGAGATCACAGAAGACACACTTGTACGTACATCTTATGCCGGACTTGGAACCGGAAGAAATGCGTAAGCCGGGGAGGAGCAGAACAATGAATAACAAAAAATCAAATAATAATCAGTTGTTAATGACACTGTTAAAAGGACGTACCTTTATTGTACTGGTACTCCTGGTCATCTTTTTTACCATTGTAAAAGGAACCACATTCCTGTCAGCATCTACACTGACCATGGTTGCCAAGCACGTAGCCCTGTATGGAATCCTTGCACTTGGTATGACCTTCGTAATCATTACCGGCGGTATTGACCTTTCCGTTGGTTCTGTAGTCGGACTTGTTGGTATGCTTGCCGGTGGTATGATCCAGGAAGGTATTACACTGAAATTTGCAGGTGTAACTCTTTACTTCAGCGTTCCGGTAATCATTATTACCATGCTGGTTGTTGGATGCATCATCGGTGCAGTCAACGGCCTTATTGTAACAAAATTAGGTGTAGCACCATTTATCGCTACCCTTGGTACCATGTATATCTGCCGTGGTTTTGCAAACCTTCGTTCCAACGGTGCAACATTCTCTGATATCAAGGGCTATGACGGACTTGGCAACACAGGCTTCAAGATCCTTGGAAGCAATATTGCCGGCATTCCTACCGGTGTTTATATTTTCGCAGTGCTTGCAATTATTTCCGTTATCATCCTGAAGAAGCTTCCATTTGGATGGTATGTACTTGCAGTCGGCGGCAACGAGAAATCTGCCCGTCTTTCCGGTATCAAAGCAGACAAGATCAAAATTATCGTTTATATGATCTCCGGCTTCTGTGCAGCATGGGTTGGTATGATCAACACCGCACAGCTTTCCGCAGCACATCCTGCATCTGGTGATGGCTGGGAAATGAACGCCATCGCAGCTACCGTACTTGGTGGTACTTCCATGAGCGGTGGTTCCGGAACCATTATCGGAACTGTAGTCGGTGCATTTGTTATCGGTGTTATCAATGATGGTATGACAATGTGTGGTGTATCCGAGTTCTGGCAGAAGGTTATCCGTGGTCTGGTTATCATCCTTGCAGTTGTAATCGACCAGACACAGAGAAATCTTCAGGCGAAGATGGCACTTCAGGCAAGAAACGAGAATAAATAATTAAGTAACCAACAAAACCTTTCTTAATATTAAAATAATTTGAAAAGTTGAAAAAAATCTGAAAAAGATTTATAGTAATAATCAGAGATGCAGGAGGAATAGCATGAAAAAATCAGGGATTTTAAATGCCCAGCTGATCCGTTGTATCGCAGAGCTGGGACATAAAGATCTGTTTATGATCGGTGATGCAGGAATGCCCATTCCAAAGGGCGTGGAGATTGTAGACCTGGTTGTATGCGGAGGGGTTCCCACCTTTAAACAGGTGATGGATGCAGTGCTAGCGGAGACAGAAGTGGAAGCCTACACCATTGCAAATGAGATTGAGGAAAAAAATCCGGAGCTTCTTGCATATATTCAGCAGAGCCTTCCTGAGGCAGAGGAGAGCAGAATTGACCACGTAGATCTGAAAAAGATGTCTGCACAGTGCAAATTTGCAATCCGTACAGGTGAGTTTACACCTTATCCGAACATAATTTTAAGAGCGGGAGTTGCATTCCCGGCATAAAATGATCAGAGAAGACGCTGCGAATAACAGGTGATAGCTTGTTTTTGCAGTGTCTTTTTTTCGCAGATGTATGGCATTATTTTACCGACAGAGGAGGAACTAAAATGAAAGTGAGTGTGAGAAAAATCAGTGAGATCACAGGATTTTCTCCGGCAACTGTTTCAAATGCACTAAACTACAAAAAAGGCGTGAATGCTGAGACATCTGCGAAGATTTTTAAAGTGGCGCAGGATCTTGGGTATTTTGAGGAAAATCATATCCGCAAAATAAAATTTGTCATGTTTAAGCGGGATGGTGCTGTGGTTGAGGATTCCCCCTTTTTTATCCAGCTGATTTCCGGAGTGGAACAGGAATGCCGCGCCTGTGGAATGGAAATGCAGATGTGTAATCTGGACAAAAGAGATCCTGGATACCAGGAGCAGGCGAAGTGGATCATGAATGACAAGGCGTCGGCGGTGATCCTTCTGGGAACAGAGATGGTGGATGCGGACATTGACCTAATCCGCGGGATGACCTGCCCGTTTATTGTGATTGATTACTGGAAAGAGGATATGAGCTTTGATGCCATGCTGATCAATAATGCAGATTCTGCGCGTATGGCTACAGAGTATCTCATTGCCAATGGACATAAAGAGCTTGGTTATCTGCGGGGAGATTTCAGGATCAAACCTTTCCGGTCTCGTTTTGCAGGATATCAGACAGCACTGCAAAAGGCGGGACTTCCCCTGAATAAGGACTATATTTTTACAATGGCAACTACCATCGACGGTGCTTACGAAAATATGAAGCGGTACTTGTCTGAGAAGGTGAAGCTGCCTACAGCCTTCTTCGCAGACAACGATATGATTGCCCTGGGGGCTATGAAAGCTATGGCAGAGTTTGGAATCCGGATCCCGGAGGACATATCCATTGTGGGATTTGACGACCTTACTTTTTCCTCAATTTCGTATCCGCCGCTGACTACACTCCGGGTGCCGAAGCAGGAGATGGGAAGAGCTGTTGTAAGGCGATTGCGGGATATTCTGAAAGATAATGACGGGATTAAGATCAAGATGCAGATGTGTACGCAGTTTATTGAGAGGGAAAGCGTGAAGAAGATATAAGAGGTACACAGTTGGGCAACTGATATTCCACGCAGGTCGGTACCGCGCTCCGGTGAACTAACGGTCAACTCTGGCTAAGACGTTCGGGAAAGCCCTCACGCCTAAGTCTATGCAGGTTGTGGATTTTACCTTCGCTAAGAGCGCACCTGAAATGACATGCTTAGGAATAGCAGTTGCCCAACTGCTATGTATTGGCGGAAACTGGATGGAATCCAAGTTTTACTTTACATTAATTTTTAATTGCCTTCATAATTGCGTCATACAGCTCGTCATATGTTTCATAAGCCGGAATCTCCGGATATTCAGCCTTGATAGCATCCGTGCTCTTGAACAGGAATCCTGCTTTACTTGCCTGGATCATGCCAAGGTCGTTGTGGCTGTCACCGCTGGCAATGGTGTCGTAGCCGATGGACTGCAGGGCTTTCACAGTGGTATATTTGGACTTTTCGCAGCGCATTTTGAAATCAGTAATTTCGCCATTTTCGCCCACTACCAGTGTGTTGCAGAAGATGGTAGGATAGCCCAGCTTTTTCATAAGAGGACCTGCGAACTGGGAAAAAGTGTCACTGAGGATGATAACCTGGGTCTGTGCTCTTAATTTGTCCAGAAATTCCCTGGCGCCTGGAAGCGGGTCGATCTTGGCGATAGTCTCCTGGATTTCTTTCAGGCCAAGACCATGCTCTTTCAGAATGTTCAGGCGGTATTTCATTAATTTATCGTAATCAGGCTCGTCTCTTGTGGTTCGTTTCAGCTCCGGAATGCCGGTCTCTTCGGCAAATGCGATCCAGATCTCCGGGACAAGCACACCTTCTAAGTCTAGGCAGACAATTTCCATAATCTCCTCCGTTCTGCAGCTGTAAAGATTGCTGCAATTGAATTTTATAGTGTTTTTCAAATCTCAATGTCAGATAAAGGGAAAGCGGTTAGGATGGTTGCTTTCACACATTATCTTATTATAGCGTAAAAAAGCCGGGAACGCTATACCTAAATTAATAATGTGAGAATGGAATGTTCCCTGTGAACTAGCGGCTGAAATGTATAATTGTCGGAAATTAGTGGAAAACAGAGAAAAAATGTCTGGTAGAAATTTGTCGCTTATATTGCCGTTTCGTGAAAAATGTGGTATATTATTAATATCTGTAGTAATATTAGACAAAATAAACAGAATAATAATGGCAGGAGTGGTTAAAATGTATAACGAAGAGTACAAGCGCTGGATGGCAGCGGATCTCGAGGATGCAGATCTGAAACCAGAATTATCTAAGATTGAAGGAAACGACGAAGAAATTAAAGATCGTTTTGCAGTAGCTCTGAAATTTGGTACAGCAGGACTTCGTGGAGTTCTTGGAGCAGGTACCAACCGTATGAATATCTATGTAGTGCGTCAGGCTACACAGGGTCTTGCTAACTGGGTGAAGACTCAGGGCGGCACTCAGACCGTTGCAATCAGCTACGACAGCCGTCTGAAGAGTGATATATTTGCGAAAACAGCAGCAGGAGTTCTGGCTGCCAATGACATTAAGGTCAGAATTTATGATGCATTAATGCCTGTACCGGCCCTTTCCTTTGCGACACGCTACTATGAGTGCAACGCGGGTATTATGGTTACCGCATCTCATAACCCTGCTAAATATAATGGATACAAGGCTTACGGCCCGGATGGCTGCCAGATGACAGATGATGCTGCGGCTATCGTTTATGATGAGATCCAGAAGACAGACGTTCTGACTGGTGCGAAATATATGTCCTTTGCAGAGGGCGTTGAGGAAGGTCTGATCCGCTTTGTTGGTGACGACTGCAAACGTGCTCTTTACGATGCAATCGAGTCACGCCAGGTTCGTCCGGGTCTTTGCAAGACAGCAGGACTGAAGCTGGTTTACAGCCCGCTGAATGGTTCCGGACTTGTGCCGGTAACCCAGATCCTGAAAGATATCGGAATCACAGATGTAACAATTGTTCCGGAACAGGAATACCCGAACGGCTATTTTACCACATGCAGCTACCCGAATCCGGAGATTTTCGCAGCTCTGGAGCAAGGACTGAAGCTTGCCAAGGAGACAGGAGCAGATCTTATGCTTGCTACTGACCCGGATGCAGACCGTGTTGGTATTGCCATGAAATGCCCGGACGGTTCCTATGAGCTGGTAAGTGGTAATGAAGTGGGAGTTCTTCTTCTTGACTATATTGCAGCTGGCCGTATCGAGAAAGGCACAATGCCGAAGAACCCGGTTGCAGTGAAATCTATCGTTTCCACACCTCTTGCAGACGCAGTTGCAGAGCACTACGGTGTAGAGCTTAGAAGCGTACTTACCGGATTTAAGTGGATCGGTGACCAGATCGCACAGCTTGAGGCTGCTGGTGAAGTGGACCGTTTCATTTTCGGATTTGAAGAGAGCTACGGATACCTTGCAGGACCGTATGTACGTGATAAGGATGCCATTATCGGATCCATGCTGATCTGCGAGATGGCTGCATACTACAGAAGCATTGGAAGCTCCTTGAAGCAGAGACTTGAGGAGATTTACGCACAGTATGGCCGCTACCTGAACAAGGTTGACAGCTTTGAATTCCCGGGACTCAGCGGAATGGACACTATGGCAGGAATCATGCAGAAATTCCGTGACAACCCGCCGGCAGACATTGCAGGCTACAAGGTAGTGAAGGTTACCGATTATAAGAAGCCTGAGGAGACCGGTCTTCCAGCAGCAAATGTTCTCATTTACAAACTGGAGAATAACGAGACTGTAGTTGTTCGTCCATCCGGAACAGAGCCGAAGATTAAGATTTATTACACTACACTGGGTAAAGATCTTGCAGAGGCAGAAGCTGAGGAAGAGAAGCTGGCTAAGGCATTGGAGCCGATGATGGCTTAAGGCTTAAGCGAAGTATATAATCGTATAGTGAATAATCGCCCCTTGCGGAATGATTCTGCAGGGGGCTTTTTGCGCTGTTTGTAAATTTTTTCTTTATTTGAAGTGAAAATCCCCATTAAGTCGTTGATTACAGTAAAGGGCAGACCATATTGTATAATGCTTGAAAAGAAAACGAGGTGACAATTTATGCTGACGCTGTTATTTATCATTTTAATGTTTGGTATATTTGGCAAAATGATCGGACTTGCCTTCCGCGCAACCTGGGGAATTACGAAAATCTTTTTTCGTCTGATATTCCTTCCCCTTGTCCTGATCGGATTAGTTCTGGGAGGTCTGATCTACATAGCACTTCCCCTTCTTGTGATAGTTGGGATTATCATGCTGGTATTGATGTAATATATTGATAGAATAAAAAATAGATGAAAATACAATCGAAAATATGTTCACTTTGCCAGATGACAAAAAGCGACAGATATGGTAGTATAGATACATCAACGAAAGAGAAATACGAAAAACACTTAAGAAATCTGAAATACGAAAGAAAGCAATAAAGCACAAAAGAATCTGAAAATACAAAAGAACTTAGAAGTACGAAAGTTCTGTGTTTCACCAAAGATTTGTAAATTACTAAAGATTCATAAGCCGCTAAAGATCAACCAAAATACCTAAGATCAATAAGAAAACGAAAGATTTTCGAAACACATCCGATAAAATTATAACAAGACACATCAGAAAAAATGGCTGGGAACTAGTTTCCCAGCCATAAATCATAACAATATCTAACCGATTCCCATTTATAATGACATCTACTCAGAGTAAGTTAAATTGGAAACTTATAGCCCTTTTACTTGAAATAATGTATACTGAAAGAATATGAAGACAAAAACGAAATAAAAATATCGGGAATATATAATGAATACACAAGATGCAATAGAACTTCTGGGGATTGCCCCAGAAGATGATGAAAGGGAAATTAAGCGAAAATATCATAAAATGATCAGCCGTTTTCATCCGGACTCATTGAATGAAGTAGGGGAAGCCCATATTCAGCGCGCACAGGAGATAAATGAAGCGTATCGGATACTGAGCCAGAGCGATAGCCGGGAAATGCAGAACGTATATGGAACGGAAGTTTATGGAACAGAGGCTCATGGCGCAGACAATCATAAATCTGGGAAGAGGGAACAGCATCAGGAATGGTCTGGTGAATGGAACGAGGCTGCTTTTATACCAAGGAATATTTATCTGCACTATAGTATGAATCTTTCTGAAGAAGAACGAAAGGAAGCCCAGGGGAAACTGTATTATCAGGCTGCCTGTGGAAAATATATGTGGGATCCGGAGGAAGAGGATTTCGCGCTTTTTCTTACCAGTATTCGTCATGCAGCCGCAGCCCTCCTTGAGAGAACGGAGAATGCCGTAAACGCAGAAGACTTATCTTCTGTACCAGATTTGAAAGAATACCGTTTCCGCATCCAGGCGAAGCTGTTTGAATATCTTTCTATGCAATATGTGAACCCATTGCTGGTTCTGGATTCCCTGATGAAACCAGAGAGCACAGATAGAAAAGGTCAGAGAATTTATCGGGTTAAAGCATTTCTGGCGGCAGAAGCCGCATCCCCGGAAGGCAGGCTTATAGCAAGTTTGCAGTCTGGCGAATATCTGTTTCCAAAAGCTTTCCATGGGAATCAGATTCAGCTTATGAATAAAGACAAACAGGTATTGGGGTATCTTCATATGGAAGAGGACCGGCTGTATTTTTGCATTATTCCTCTTCTGAAGAGGCATGCAGCGCAGGTGAAATTTCTGGTGCAGGAAGAAGGCGGTGGAACAAATGAAAAAAATGAAGGAATTAATAATACGACGAATAGTAGTAACTTTAGAAATAGCGGCAGAGGAATAAAGCGTGGAAACAATAAGCTGAAAGTTAATATAGATTTCTATTTTCGTTTAGAGGATGAGAACTATACGTATAATAGTTCAGAGCTTAATTTGAAAATTGCAGAAATATTGAATGGATATGAGAAGTATTTGCGAAAATATGATCCGGAACAGGACCAGTTTTGTGATCTGTTTGCCCGCCTGTCCCGCTCGAATTTTCGCAGTCGTTTTCGTCTGAAGGATAAGGATATACAGTATATCCGGGAGAAAGGAATGGATACCATCCGCAGTCATGCCTCAGATTTTGTGCGAACACGTCTGGCTCCGGCTCAGATTCCCAATGATGGCAAACAGACTCCAATGCGCGGGCACCCTGTATTCCTGGCTCAGCATGCTACTGGCTGCTGCTGTCGGGGATGCTTGTATAAGTGGCATAGAATTCCAGCAGGAGTGCGGCTCACAGAAGAGCAGCAGGAATACATAGTAGATGTGTTGATGGCATGGATTGAGAGAGAATATAACAGAAATGCATAGGGCTATGAAGTTGGTTTTATATATACAATCGGTAATAGTAAGGTATATGAAATATATAGTTTAACTGGAATTTTGAGAAGATAAGAATGGGGAACGGTTTATGAGAATATTTCACTTATCAGATTTACACATTGGCTTGAAATTAATCAATCGTGATCTCAGAGAAGATCAGGAATATATACTGGATCAAATAATTCAGAAGGCCGCAGAGAAAGTGCCTGATGCGATCGTGATCGCAGGGGACATCTATGACAAAGCAGTTCCGTCTGCAGAAGCAGTGGAGGTGTTTGATCATTTTATCGGAAAGCTGCGAAATGCAGTTCCGGATTCTGTAATTATGATGATCAGTGGAAATCACGACAGTGCACCTCGTGTGAACTGTTTTCGGAGTGTGCTTGACCGTCAGAAAATTTATATGATCGGAATACCGCCTCAGACAGAAGAAGATCATATTGAGAAAGTGGTACTCCAGGATGAATATGGTCCGGTGAATTTTTATTTGCTTCCCTTTGTGAAGCCTTCCATGGTGAAGCTGATCACTGGCACAGACGAGAATGGAAATAATCTTTCTTACAATGATACGATTCACAGACTGATAGAACGTGAACAGGTCAACATAGACCAGAGAAACGTTCTGGTCAGCCATCAATTCTATCTGCCCATGGGGGAGAATGCAGAAGAAATTGAACGAATGGACTCTGAGATCCGGACAGTAGGAAATATTGACCAGGTGTCAGCCGATATTCTGCAGAAATTTGACTATGCGGCACTGGGACATATTCATAAGCCAATGAAAGCAGGCGGCGAGTTTTATCGCTATTGTGGAACGCCGCTGGCATGCTCTGTAAGTGAAGCAGGTCAGAATAAAGGAATTATAATGGTTGACATAAAACAAAAGGGCGAAATCACTACAGAAGTAATTCCACTGGAACCGCTGCGCCAGATAAAGGTGATTAAGGGAGATTTAGAGAGTGTTCTGGCACAGCGCTGTAAAGATTATGTGACAGTAATTCTTACGGATAAGGTGGATCTGGACGTAATTGATATGCAGGATCGTCTGCGCCTGGCTTTTCCAGGGCTTTTAGAGATACGCCGTGAGACTGTGCGGCAGGCTGATTATACCAGACATGCAGACAGTGAGCGTGAATTGAATCCATTTGAACTTTGCTGCCAGTTCCTCGGAAATGCAGATGCGGAAGAGCAGGAAATTCTTCAGGAGGTTATCAATATAGTACAGGAGGTGGCGAAATGAGACCTGTGAAACTTACCATGCAGGCGTTTGGTTCCTACGGAAAACTGACACAGATCGATTTTCAGGAGCCGAATCAGAATCTGTTTCTTGTGACCGGAGACACCGGAGCAGGAAAAACAACTATATTTGATGCCCTTGTATTTGCTCTTTACGGTGAAGCCAGCTCCAGTACAAACAAGAAAGATGGTGTTGTACTGCAAAGCCAGTATGCAGAGTTGAACGTTGAACCATTTGTAGAGCTTGTTTTTTCCGAAGGGACAGGAGAAAATAGCCTGCTGTATACTGTCCGCCGTGTTCCCAGACATCTGAAGCTTCTGACAAGAGGGGCGGGGAAAAATACAGGAAGTCGTGAAGTACCGGGGGCTGTCAGCCTGATCATGCCAGATGGTACCGAATATCCACAGAAGGAAGCTGACAGCAAGCTGGGGGAGATCCTCGGTCTTACCAAAAGCCAGTTTATGCAGGTTGCCATGATCGCTCAGGGAGAATTTATGGAGCTTCTTCGTGCAAAATCTGATGATAAGAAAGTCATCTTCCGGAAGCTGTTTAACACTGAATTATACCAGAATATTGTGGACGAGCTGATGAATCGCAAGCGTTCCCTGGAAAAAGAGATTGCCCAGATCAAAACTGCATGTCAGACTGAAGCTGCCCATGTGGTAATTCCCCAGGAATATGACCAGTGGCAGGAAATAGAAGGGCTAAAAAAGCAGGTTTTGAATGGGGAAATTGTAGTGATGGATTGCTTTCTGGATCATCTGGGCGAGTTATGCAGAACACTGGAGAAAAGTGTGAATTTTACCTCGAAAGAATTACAATCCGCATCAAAACTCCGCGACGAAAAAAGGGATATCTACAACAGTTCCATTCAGCTGACGAATTTATATGCGCAGCTGGAAAACGCTGAGGTTCAGCTTTCTGAATGTGGGAAAGTGGAAGCACAAATAGGGGAAAAGACCATTCTGTCAGAGAAAATTAAGAAAGCATACGAAATAAAAGGCGAATACGCACGCTGTCAGGATGCCTTGCGTAATATGCAGACATGTGAGAGTGCCTTAAAGGAGCAGCAGGAACGAGCTCCTTTATTAAAAGAACAGTCACAATCTGTCATTCAGACAGCGAAGGCGGTGAAAGAAACGGCAGAGAAGGAGCTTAAGGCGTACACCACTATTTATGAGCGCGTGAATAAAGAAGTGAAGCTCCTTAAGCAGATCAAGGAAGCAGAAAAAAGTGTAAAGACCAGCCAGCAAAATCTGACCGCAGCGCAGGCCGCAGACCGCAAAGCCAGAGAAGATCTGGAGAAAATGGAGAAGCAGGAAGCAGACTGGAGGGCTCAGTCAGAGAAGCTGACCGACACTAATGAGAAAATTGCTGTCTGGAAAGGGAAAAATCAGGAACTGGAAGTACTTGGCATTGAAGTACAAGAAACGGAAGATCTTCTTAAAGGTGTAGAAACACAGAAAAAACTGGCGAAGAAAGCACGAGAGACATACCAGAAGAATAGAACCAGATATGACGCAAAGAGTCAGGAATATGAGTCTATGCGGAGAATTTTTCTGGATGAGCAGGCTGGTTTTCTGGCGCGCGAGCTTCAGCCAGGGAAACCGTGTCCTGTATGCGGTGCAATAGAACATCCGAATCCATGCATAGCTTCTACCCTTCATAGAGATCTCACCCGTGAGCAATTGGAACTGGCAGAAAAAGAAGTTTCTGAGCTTCGAAACAGGCAGGAACAGTCTGCCGGTGAAGCAAGGTCAGCTGTGGATATAGTTGCAGAAAAAGAACGACTTTTGGAAGAGACAGGAAGGAAGCTGTGCACGCGTATTTTAAATGATCATGAGCAGTTCCCGGAAGCAGGAATGCTGGAAGTATTTGATTCTTTGGGAGACAATATAAAAAATTTCCAGGAGAGCAGAAATTCAGAAGTCCCTGGTGCAGCCCAGGATCAGATGGCGGATAAAGAGTGTAATTGGAATGCCTTGCTGAAGCAGATACAGACACTTCTTGGAACCTGGAAAACTTTATTACAGGAAGAGGGTACAAGACTTAATACAGCCCAGAAAACATTGCGTAATCTTCAGGATGCTCTGGGACAGGTAGAAGAGCGGAAGAAATCAGGAAAAACTGCCGTAGAGGAATGCGGACAAAAGCTGACTGAGGCAGCAGCGTCAGCTAAGAGCGCAGAAGCTCTTCTGAAGCAGTTGAATGATTCCCGGGAATATCCATCAGAAGAGGCGGCTATGACAGAGTTTAACCAGGCAAAAGGAAAATGGAAAGCTGCAGAAGCTGCTTCCAAGGAAGCTGAAAAGAAAGAAAAAGCGTCTTCTGAAGAGCTGGTTAACTGTACCAGCTTGATTAAACGATTTGAAGGGGAACTTCCAGATCACCAGAAGCTTTACCAGGAGCGGCAGGCCTTTTATCAGACTTTGATGAATGAGAAGAATATGACAGAGGCAGAATGGGCGGATATAGCAGAGAACTATACCCGTGAAACAGCGGAGATTTTGCAAAAAGAAGCAGATAGCTGGCAGCGAAAAAAACTAGCCGCACAGACCACTGCAGAAACAGCTGGAAAAGCCATAGATGGCAGGAGCAAGCCGGATATGGAAGCTGCCAAGTCCCAGATGGAGGAAGCTGAGAAAGTACGGCTTCAGACTCAGACGAAACTGGAACTTTATAAAGAACAGTATAAAGCTGATAAAGAGGCATATGATATTCTTAGCCCTCAGATGGAGAAGCGAGGTAAAATCATTGAAAAGCATACCAAGCTGGAAACTCTTTATAAGCTGTTGTCTGGAAATATGTCCGGAAACCGTATGGATCTTGAAACCTATGTGCAGAGATATTACCTGGAGAAGATTCTTTATGCGGCCAATCGCCGCTTTGCGAATATGTCTGCCGGACAGTTTGAACTTCGTATGGTAGACGAGGAGAATGCGGGGAAAGGCAAGAATCGTGGTCTGGATCTTATGGTATATTCTAATGTTACCGGCAAAGAGCGTGAAGTCCGTACCCTTTCCGGAGGAGAATCCTTTATGGCAGCCCTGGCATTGGCACTTGGAATGGCAGATCAGATCCAGGAGAGCTCTGCAGCGATACATCTTGATGTAATGTTTGTGGATGAAGGCTTTGGTTCCCTTGATGAGCATTCCAGAGAACAGGCGGTAAAGGTTCTTCAGGAACTGGCAGGAGGAAGCAAGCTGATTGGAATTATTTCTCATGTGACTGAGTTGAAACAGGAGATCGAAGATCAGCTGATCGTTAGCAAAGACGAGAAGGGAAGTCATGTGAAGTGGCAGATAAGCTAGAATCTGTTTGAAAAATCATTCCCGCAATCTGTACGCTCCACTTTGCGGTATATTTTGCCCGAATTCAGTTGCCGTAGCTTGCTACGGCTCCTTCCTCCATCTTGCATATGAAGAAATCATCCTGCGTCAATGTAGTAGATACTTGGTTGAATAAAGAATATCGGGAAGCAATTAAGCTTCCCGACAAATAAAAAGTTCTATAGATTTTTTGTAAAATCAATAAACTCTTCCGGCTCACCGTAATCATGAATCCGACAGTTTGCCAGACGCTGTATTTCCTCTTGATTTTCTTCATGAGAGTCGTACACAGCAGTGGTATAGAAGCCATCTTTCTTAGCTGTAGTAAGGGCATGAAGAGAATCTTCAAAGACCATGGTATTGGTTCGGTCAGTACCAAGAAATTTCAAGGCTTCCCGATAAATGGTTGGTTCGTCCTTTCCGGCACCCACAGAAGAGCAGGTAAAGATTTCGCTGAAATAATCAAGCACTCCGCAACGTGCCAGGGCAGCTTCCACGAGGGAGCGCTCTGTAGCAGTGGCGATACACATTTTGACTCCGGTCTCATGAAGCTGAGCCAGAAATTCTTTCAGATGAGGCTTCAGCTGAGCTTCATAGCGGTAGAAATCATCTACAATTGCTACAGCACTCTTGATCAATTCATCTCGGGTCTGTTTTACACCATAGTGCTCAATAAAATAGTCAGCTGCCTGGTGGAGACTCATAGTGGCGATTGCTTCATCCAGATTCGGTTCAGGTTCAATTCCCTGGCTTCGCAGGTAATTTTCGCCTACATGATCCCAGGCTGACATAGAATCCAGAATCGTACCATCCAGATCCCAGATGGCACCCCTTAACATGAAATTCCTTTCCTGGAAGATGCATTGTCTTTGGAAATACAAGTAGAATCTTTCATTTTGAGAGTAAGCTCTTTAAGCTCTCTGGTTGCTTTTGTAATATCTTCAGCTGCAAAGATGGCACTTACAACTGCAATTCCGCAGATACCGCTTCCAGCCAGCTCCATTACATTGTCATGTGTAATTCCACCGATAGCAATAACGGGAATATTTACAGTCTCACATATTTGTTTTATAGTTTCATGGCTGATATTGCCGGCATCTTTTTTGGTTCCGGTTTGGAATGCGGCGCCTACTCCCAGATAATCTGCGCCATTTTTTTCAGCAAGAACAGCCTCTTCAACTGTATGCGCAGAAACGCCGATGATTTTGTCAGAACCGAGGATGGCTCTGGCATTACCAGCAGCCATATCCTCCTGCCCTACATGAACGCCATCGGCATTGATTTCTTTTGCAATTTCTACATTGTCATTGATCACGAATGGTGCATGATAGCGCGCACATAACTCTTTGATTTCCGCAGCTTCTTTGAGAAAACTATCTGTATCCAGATTTTTTTCGCGTAGCTGAATGAAGGTAGCCCCACCTTTTAAGGCTTCTTCGACCTGGTCATATAAAGTTCTGCCATTTAACCAGCTGCGGTCAGTAACGGCATAAAGTAAAAGATCTTTTTTATTGCAGTTCATTGGTAAAACCTGCCTTTCACATGTAACTTGTGCTTCAAACACACTCTAATACATTATATAAAGCTGAATCTGGAAAGTAAAGGTAATTATTAAGCTAGAGCCTGTTTGAAAAATCATTCCCACAAACTGTGACGCACATCTTGCAGAAAGCCTTTTTCAAACACGCTCTAGAGCGTGTTTCTGCGAAGATCGAGAATCGTAACCCATAATGTTTGTTACACGAACAGGAATCTGTACATTGAATAACGAAAAGTGATATGTTAGACTAATATTAAAATTGTGTTTTTGTTGGTTTACAAAAAAGAGAGGAAGGTTTGATTATGGATCAATTTGAGAGGATGAAGGTGACACGGCAGGCGATGAATGGCAGGATGTGTCTGATGTTTGGTGGTATTTTCCTGATGTTTTCAGCCATTACCTCCACGATCATGTATGGAATCAATTTCTTTATGACAGCTCTGGAAGCAGACAAGGGAACTGCAGAGTATGTAGAACTTCTTGAGAATGCCGGAGTGGGAAGTGGACTTCTGAAAGGGATTGGTATTTGTTTTATTGCAGTAGGAATCTGGGAAGCTGTAGTTGGATTTCTATCTGTAAGGAACTCCAACAGAGTAGATAAGAGCAGATTTTCTGTGAAACTGGCCATATCGCTTCTTATAACAGAGATTATCATGCAGGTAATTCTGTTTTTTACAGGATTGATGAATCTGGGGCTTCTTTTTACAGCCATTGTACTTCCGCTGTTTTTACTTTGGGGTGCCACCCGTTTAGGCAAAGTTGCCAAGGCTGATCCGGAACGCAAATTTGCAGTAGACCCAGCCAGGAAGAAATCCTCCCAGCAATCTCAACCGGCCGCCCCGAAGAAGAGCATTCGTGAGAGAGCCGCTATGCAGGCGCGAGAAGATGCAGTGGTACCAGAGAAACAAGATACTGTAGATGAGGAAAATATTGCAGATTCAGAAGAGTCAAATTAGAAACTCAAAGTATGAATATAAGCATCATAGGAAAATGCAGTGGGTATAAGCGTCATAGGAAAATGCAGTGGGAAAATTGTTAAAGATATATAACCTGTGAAATTGTATGAGCTGTAGTTAGTCGTTGTTGCCGATAATATGATTTGCATGTAGCTATTAAGGTATAAGAATTAGAGACTGTTTATGATTCAACACCGGATAAAGGAAAGAGAACCACAGTATATGGACATGAAAGAAATCATCACAGAAGCAGCCCGTAAGCTGGTTCTGGAGAAAAAAGTAAAGAAGCTTACAGTAAAGGATATTGTGGAAGAGTGCCAGATCACCAGGCAGGCATTTTACTACCATTTCGAAGGAATACCGGATATGATTCAGTGGAGCATAAAGCAGGGAACCAGGCGGCTGCTGGAGGCGTGCAAAGAGCAGGGTGGCGCAGAAGCAGCGCTGAAGTATCTGTTTGTTTTTGCCATCAATGCTATACCCGAAGTGCGAAAAGGAATAGAAAGTAATTATGGAAAAGAACTGGAACAAACCCTTATGCAAGGAACCTACGAGTTGTTTGAGAGCATTGTGGAGGAAGAAAATTTGTACCGGAACTACAGCCGCCAGGAACTGAAGTTGATCCTCCGTTACCATAGCCATGCTATCTTTGGTATTTTCCAGGACTGGACACCGGAGGATACGAAGAATCTGGATATGATCGTACACGAAGTCTATTTGATTATGATGGGAAAGAATGCTCCAGAAGAACTATAAAATATCGTTTGACTGTATTTACAGGAAATGGAGGCGGCAAAGTATGGGCTATGATCTTCCAGAAAGGGTTGTAATCTATGAAAAAACTTGATAATTTTTCTAACTGTCTTTCTGTGCTGAAAAATGCTGATTTTAAACTTGCTGAGAATAATGAAATATACAGAACAGGTGTAATTGGACAATTTAATCTTACTTTTGAACTTGCATGGAAAGCTTTACAGGAAGTATTGAAGCTTCATGGCGCAGCTGGCGCGGAGACGGGTTCTCCCAGAGAAATCTTACAGCTGGGATACAGATTGGGATTTGTAAATGACTCTGCTGTATGGCTGCTTATGCTGAAAAAAAGAAATACATCTGTTTATATATATAACGAAGATGCGATTGATGAAATGCTCCTGTTTATTCGTGACAGTTTTATTCCTGCGTTTATTGACCTTGAAGCAGTTTTGAAAGTGAAAGTGACGGAGGCGGAGACTGACTGGGAATAGAATCCAGAGGCCGATTGCAAATACATGGAGGAAACTAAATAAGAGATCAAACGGGCGAGGTGTATTTTTTACACTTTGCCCGTTTTGTCTATACACGGTGAAATTTCTGACTATCGACACTTTCTTTTGCTTGTACTAGAATAAAATTATCAGGATTACGGAGCGTGATTGTGACGCACATCTTGCAGAAAGCCTTTTTCAAACATGTTCTAGAGCCTGTTTGAGGAAGGCTAGTACATCGAATATTAAGTAACTGCCATATTGACTTGTCTGATTTTTCATCTGCTGCGTTGTCGTCGGTCGCCGTAGCCACCGCTACGCCTCCTTCCTCCGCCTTGCATATGAAGAAATCATCCTGCGCCAATATAGCAGAAACTTAATTTTCGATGTACTAGAAATGATAACGTAATCCGCAAGGAGAGGAGGGAACCATATATGGCACATGAAATTTTATCCGTAAAAATGTACGAGCTGGATAAAAAACTGGAACAGACCCACAGTCGGATTCAGCTGGCGGAGAGTATGGATACGGAAAGACTCCACCAACAGATCCAGAATCTTCGACAGGAATGTCAGGAAAGCCGTATCACTTTGGAAAACAGACTTCGCCATTCCAAGACAGACTGTGTAATGAAGCTGGCAGGCGTCTACGACCAGGTGGAGGCAGCAGTTGGAAAAGTGCTGGAGGCAGAAAACATAAATTTGAAAAATAAGGAGCCAATATTTGGAAATGTGCTCCCAGGAACGGAGGAGAAAATCCTCACCGCAGAATACGCCCTTGATTTTGCAATGCAGGCAGTAAACCGGGCACTTCTGGTATCGCTGCAGGCTATTGAAGCCCAGCGTCTGGAAGAGAAGAAAGAGGCAGAAGAGCAGTAACAGGCATAATGGCGTGTCTGATTTTTTATATACTGTATTGTTGGCAGTCGATTATAGGTGACATGTCCGTTTCGTAAGCAAGTGGACAATAGTCTGTCAGACAAAGCAATGATGCGGAAAAGCTTTGACAAAAAAGTCAATACAAAGTTAGTTTACATAAGAAAGGACTACAACCATGAAAGAAGTAAAAACCCCAAAAAAGCCGTTGATCTACTATTACGGTATTGTGCTTCTGGTGCTGATCGTCTTTAATCTGGTGGTTTCCCCAATCTTGATGGAGCATCAGGTAGAAGAAACCGATTACGGTACCTTCATGAGCATGATCAATGACAAAAACATCGGTAAAGTAGAAGTGGAAGATAACCAGATCGTCTTTACCGACAAGAACAATGAAAAAATTTACAAAACCGGTCTTATGAATGACCCGGATCTCACTGACCGCCTGTATGAGTGCGGTGCCACCTTTACTAAGGACATCGACCAGCAGACCTCCCCGATTCTCAGCTTCCTGGTAACCGGACTACTGCCGCTGATCATTTTCATAGTTCTTGGAAATTATATGGCGAAGAAGCTGATGGAACAGGCTGGAGGCAAAAACTCCATGGCATTTGGCATGGGAAAAAGCAATGCAAAGGTTTACGTTCAGTCCAGTGAAGGAATCCGTTTCTCAGATGTAGCCGGAGAGGATGAAGCCAAGGAAAACCTTGCAGAGATTGTAGATTACCTTCATAACCCAAAGAAATACACAGACGTGGGAGCCTCCATGCCGAAAGGCGTTCTCCTTGTAGGCCCTCCAGGTACCGGTAAAACAATGCTTGCCAAAGCCGTTGCCGGAGAAGCGAATGTCCCATTCTTTTCCATGTCCGGCTCTGAATTCGTAGAAATGTTTGTAGGTATGGGTGCCTCCAAAGTTCGTGATCTTTTTAAGCAGGCGAAAGAGAAAGCCCCATGTATCGTATTCATTGATGAGATCGATGCCATCGGTAAAAAACGTGATGGCCAGGTAGGGGGCAACGATGAGCGTGAGCAGACACTGAACCAGCTGCTTACAGAGATGGATGGTTTCGAAGGCAACAATGGGGTTATCATTCTGGCAGCTACCAACCGCCCGGAATCCCTTGACCCGGCACTTACCCGTCCAGGACGTTTCGACCGCCGCGTACCAGTTGAGCTTCCCGATCTTGCAGGACGTGAAGCAATTTTGAAGGTTCATGCAAGAAAAATCAAAGCATCCGATGATGTGGATTTTCACACCATCGCACGTATGGCATCTGGTGCATCCGGAGCCGAGCTGGCAAATATTGTAAACGAAGCAGCACTTCGTGCAGTCCGTGACGGACGTACAATCGTTACAGAAGCAGACCTGGAAGAGAGCATTGAAGTGGTAATCGCTGGTTACCAGAAGAAAAACGCAGTTCTCTCTGACCAGGAGAAAAAAGTGGTTTCCTATCACGAAATCGGACATGCCTTGGTGGCAGCCCTTCAGAACCATTCCGCTCCTGTTCAGAAGATTACTATTATTCCGCGTACTTCTGGTGCACTCGGCTATACCATGCAGGTAGAAACTGGTGACAAGTATCTGATGACAAAGAAAGAACTGGAAAATAAGATTGCAACCTTCACCGGCGGACGTGCTGCAGAAGAAATCGTGTTTGGCGAGATTACCACAGGCGCTTCCAACGATATCGAGCAGGCAACCAAGATTGCCAGAGCTATGATCACTCGCTACGGAATGACCGACGAGTTCGACATGGTGGCTATGGAAACCGTTTCCAACCAGTACCTTGGCGGCGATGCATCCCTTTCCTGCTCTGCAGATACCCAGAAGGAAATCGATGAGAAGGTCGTAGAATTAGTAAAGCGAGAACATGAAAAAGCCAAAAAGATCCTGACAGACAACCGTAAAAAACTGGATGAACTGGCTATGTTCCTTTATGAAAAAGAAACGATAACTGGCGAAGAGTTTATGAAAATTTTAAATAACAAAGAGGAGAGTGAGGAAAAATGAGAAGACGTTCACGTTATGGCTGGCTGGAACTCATTGAGGGAATCCTGCTGATCCTTCTTGGGATTTATACGTTGTGTAATCCGGGCGGCATGCTCCGCGGAATTACCTTTGCGTATGGTTTACTTGCTGTCATCACCGGAATTTCAGATATTGTATTTTATGCAAAAACAGAGCGCTATATCGGCTTCGGACCTACCATTGCTCTGGTGACTGGAATTTTAAGTCTCCTTGCCGGACTAATGCTTCTGATGTACCCAAATGCCGGAGAGCTGATTATGACCCTGCTTCTCCCAATCTGGTTCATCGCTCATTCTGTTTCCAGATTGACCCACATCCCTCTGGTCCGTCTGGCAGGAAAATTTTACTATTACTTTACCTTGATTGTAAATATTCTTGGAATCATCCTTGGTTGTCTGATGATCATCTGGCCGTGGGTAGCGTTGTTTTCAACGGGCTTTATTATTGGCGGTTATCTGATCCTTCTTGGAATCGACTGCGTGGTGATGGCCTGCAGTGACATGGATGCCGGGTGGATGTAAAAACAGAATATACTTATCGGTGTAAAAACAGAGTAAGTTGTTACTGTGAACTTTGTTCAAAAAACACCTCGCGGAATGTTACCAGTGAACAGCAACAGTAAGTTTAACGGCGTGAAAACGGAATATATTTATCGGTTGACACAAGAAACTACGAGGTGATAAAATCAAGATGAAAGTCAAGCGGAGATTCCAGGTCCGCTTCACTATTTGATTCGGTAAAAAAATACTGCAGCTCGCAATAAAGGAGATTTATATATATGGCAACACTTAAGGATGTGGCGAAGGCCTCAGGCTTGACGGTAGGAACAGTTTCCAGAGTCCTGAATAACAGAGGATATATCAGTGATAAGACCCGTGAGAAAGTATATCAGGTAATGAAAGAGCTGAATTATCAGCCTAACGAGACAGCTCGTGCTTTGTCCAAACAGAAGAGCAATACCATCGGAGTTATTCTGCCGAGTATTGAACATCCTTATTTTTCCAAGGTCTTAAGCCGCCTGGAGAGAGAAGCTGTGAAACGGGGATACCGCATCATGCTTTTTGTTTCGCGATATAAAGAAGAGCGTGAAGAACAGTGCATTGAGATGTGCAAAAGTGAAAGAGTGGCCGGTGTTGTTCTCTGCAGTGGAAGCTTTGAGACTGAGAAGTTTGAAGGACTGGATTTTCCGCTGATCACATTGGAGCGCTCCATGGATGAAGGGACGTCCGGGATTGAGTGTGATAACTATCAGGGCGGAGTGTTGGCAACGGAGCTTCTGATTGAGAAGGGCTGCAGGAAGCTGATGTTTATCGGCGGAACAAGCGCAGGGGTTGATATCCATATGCCCGGAGATCTCCGTGAAGTTGCATTTAGCGATACCTGTAAGAGATTAAATAAAGATAATGTGGTTATGGTAACGGATAACCGTCTTTTTGATTCTCTGGAATATTATGAATTTGTGAGAAAAGTACTGGTGGATAATCCTGATGTGGACGGTGTATTTGCCAGCTCAGATGTTATTGGTGCTTACGTACTGCAGGCATGTGCGGATCTGGAAATCAAGGTTCCGCAGCAGTTGAAGATTGTAGGTTTTGACGATGTGAACATTGCGCAGTTTACCAGCCCGGGACTTACGACAATTCATCAGCCCGTGGAGCAGATGGCGGAGATGGCAGTTGCTGCCATTGCACAGATTGATGAGGGAAAAGTGGTACCCACCAAGACTGTATTTCCGGTTACCCTGGTTGAGAGGGGAACAACCTGAAAGAAACAGGAATTTCTTTTAGACAATCGGGAAATCTCCAGAATAGAAAATTACAAGTCAGCTGTTATAGCAATTGCCTCTGGTTTTTGCGTAGCAGCTGATTTTTTTATGCAATAGGAATCTGTTTGTTAAAGCAGAGTGCATCTGACGCGCAAAGCGTAACAAGTCTCTAAAAGCTTGATGGATTTAGGAAGTATGAAACATACTTGTTCGCTTTGTTTTGTACGATAATAAATATGATATGCGGTTGCGATATTGAAAAGAGCGAATTTCAAGAAAAAACAGAAAAAACTGAAATAACGCAACATACCAGTATAAAACACATGTAAAATTGCATAAAATAAGGCGTTTAAAATAGTGTAAAACTAACGAAATAACTTTGAAACCACGGAAAAACATGACAACCGCTTAACACATTCAAAGCACAATGCTATCATACAATCATCAAGAAAACGTCTCAACAAGAACGTAAAAAACAGGAGGAAGCAAAAATGAAAAAACGTATTTCAATGGCAATTGCAGTTGCAACTGCAGCAGCAACAATGGCAAGTGTATCTGTACCGGTTATGGCAGACGATGTGAACATCACAATTTTTAACTCCAAGATGGAGGTTCAGAGCCAGTTCGAAGAATTAGCTGCTCAGTATGCAGAAGAGACCGGCGTTGGCGTAGAGGTTTATTACAATAGTGATACAGTATCTGCTCATCTGGCTACCAGATATTCTGCGAATGATCCATATACAATCTCTATGGTAGACCCGAAAGATATCTATTCACTTGCAGCAGACCATGCAATTGATTTAAGCGATCAGAGCTGGGTTAATGAGACTGATTACGCAATCGGAGTTGACGGACAGATCAATGGTTTCCCGACCTGCCTTGAAGCACGCGGTGTTATTTACAATGCAGATGCAATCGAAGCAATCACAGGCGAGACATTCAATCCGGATGATTACAAGACACTTGATTCTTTTAAAGAGCTTCTTGAGAAACTGAAAGAAGGCGGAATGGAAACACCTACCGGTATCATGAAAGAGGACTGGTCCCTTGCAGCTCACTTCCTTGCTGAGGTTTACGAGCAGCAGCCAGATGTAGAAGCATTTGTTTCCTCTCTTTATGAAGGAACAGCAGACCTTGCAAACAATGAGAAATTCAATTCTCTTATGGACTTCTTCGATGTAATGATGGAGAATAATTACGCAAAAGATTCTGCAATCGCTGCAGAGCGTGAGACAACCGAGATGATGCTTGCTGAAGGACAGATCGCATTCATGTTCGGAGGAAACTGGGACTGGTCCGTAATCAATGCATATGATTATACAGAGAATATGGGAATGATGCCAGTACCGCAGAACACAGATGACGGATCCAATGAGAAGCTTGTTGGTGGAGGTTCCAAATTCATGATGATCGATTCCTCTGATGCAACAAGTGATGAGCAGCGTCAGGCAGCTAAGGACTTCCTTGCATGGCTTGCTGATTCCGATGAAGGACAGAGCTTCATTGCTGAGACATGTGCACTTGTACCTGCATTCTCTAACAATGAAAAAGAAGTATCCGATCCACTTGGAAAGTCTGTTAAGAAATATGCTGATGAAGCAGCTCTGATTGACAACTACAATTACCTTCCGGATGATCACCTTTCCATCTGCGGTGCAACCTTCCAGAAATACCTCGCAGGACAGATTGACAGAGCTGAGTTTGCAGCAGAGCTTGAAGACTACTGGAAGAACACAACTCCTGTAGAGCACTAAGACTTATCCTTTGGTAACAACTTATTAATTTAACAAACATACTGTAGTTTTATAGAAATTTGCCACCCCCCCTCAAGAGGCTGCACGCCTGTGCCATGCGGCGTGCGGCCTCTTTCCCTCACAAAAAGAAAAGTACTGGATAATAGATTTTCGGAGGCAGCGGGAAAAGGGTGGAGACAAAAAAGAAAAGGGAAAGGGGATCGTGATTATGGAACAAAACACCATGAAATATAAAGTAAAACAGTACTTGATGTTCGCTGGCGTTTCCACTGTCCTGTTTAGTGCAGTTGTAATCCTTCCATTTATCTACGGATTATATCTTACATTTACAAGCTGGGACGGTGTTTCAAAAGACAAACCATTTGTTGGACTGGCAAACTACATTGCTACATTTCAGGATGCAGCTTACTGGCAGGCACTTGGACGTACCTTGATTTATTCTGTTATCGCTGTAATTCTGGTAAATGTGGTAGCATTTTTCCTTGCATACCTTCTTACCAGCGGAATCAAAGGCCAGAACTTCTTCCGTGCAGGCTTCTTTGTTCCGAACCTGATCGGTGGTATCGTACTTGGTTATGTATGGAAATTCGTATTTAACCGTGCATTTGTATCACTTGGAAAATCTCTTTCCGTAGGTGCTCTTTCCACTTCCTGGCTGGCAACCACCAACGGTGCAATGGCATGTCTGATCATCGTATCTGTGTGGCAGTACGCAGGATATATGATGCTGATCTATGTAGCCGGATTTATGAGCGTATCCAAGAGCCTTATGGAAGCTGCCCAGATCGACGGCTGTACCAAGACACAGGCAACCATTAACGTAACGATCCCGCTTATGAGATCTTCTTTTGTACAGTGTCTTTTCTTAACGATTACAAGATGCTTCATGGTATATGATGTAAACCTTTCCCTGACAAAAGGTGAGCCATTTAACTCTTCTGTAATGGCAGCTATGCACGTATACAATCAGGCATTTACTTACAAAAACTACGGTACCGGTCAGGCAGAGGCATTGATCCTGTTTGTTGTCTGCGCGATCGTAGGTGTGACTCAGGTTTACATTGGTAAGAAAGGGGAGGTGGCAGCATAATGGACGAAAACAAAAAAGCAGCTCAGAAGAAAAAAATCAGCCATTTTATTACAATGGCAGTGCTGGTTATTCTGTTTCTGGCATTTATCTTCCCGTTTATCATGGTAATTTTCAATGCGTTTAAGACAAAAGGTGATATCACGGCAGATCCGCTGGCACTGGTTGGCTCTCACGGATTTATCCTGACCAACTTCACAGATGCTATGAAAAAGATGAACTTTGCAACATCTTTTACAAACTCTCTTTTGATTACTACCGTTTCTACGATCCTTACAATTATGCTTTCTGCAATGACAGCGTTTGTAATCGTTCGTAATAAATGGAAAGCATGCGGTATTCTGTTTTCCCTGATGATCGCATCTATGGTTATTCCGTTCCAGGTACTTATGATCCCGCTGGTTTCTCTTTACGGTGGCATCTTTGGAGTACTGAACAGCCGTATTACTCTGATCCTTATGCATGTGGGATTTTCCCTTTCCATGGCAACCTTCATGTTCCATGGTGCAATTCACACCAGCGTTCCGATGGAGCTGGAAGAAGCAGCATTTATTGATGGATGTACCAGATGGCAGACATACTGGAAAATTGTATTTCCGCTTCTGAAACCAACCATCGCAACAGTTGCGATTATTGATGCAATGGCATTCTGGAATGATTACCTTCTTCCAAGCCTTGTTCTCGGACGTAAAGAACTGTATACTCTTCCGATTGCAACACAGGCATTCTATGGTACTTATTCAACAGACCTCGGACTGGTAATGGCCGCCCTCCTTCTGGCTATGCTTCCGATCCTGGTTCTGTATCTGTTCCTGCAGCGTTACATCGTTGAGGGTGTTACCTCCGGAGCAGTAAAAGGTTAAAACCAAAATGGGGTCCAATGATAGTAATATTTTTGGACCCCATAATTACTATCTTGAAATGTGTTTTGATTAATAAATAACAACAGGAGATATGATTATGATAAGTCAGACTTTAAGAGATGCCAGAAGATACGAAGATGCAATGGCTCAGAATATTACACCTTTGGAGAGACCGGAATTTCATTTATCTCCAAAAGTTGGATGGATGAATGACCCCAATGGTTTTTCTTATTACAAAGACAAATTTCATTTATTTTACCAGTATTATCCATATGATTCCCAGTGGGGACCAATGCACTGGGGACATGCGGTAAGTGATGACCTTCTTCACTGGGAATACCTTCCGGCAGCCATTGCCCCGGACATGCCATATGATTATGTGGGATGTTTTTCAGGAAGTGCTATTACGCTTCCAGATGGAAAACAGCTTTTCATGTACACCAGTGTGCGAAAAGAAGCACAGCCGGATGGAGGTGTCCGCGACATACAGACACAAAGCCTTGCAGTCGGTGATGGAATGGACTATGAAAAGGATGTACGCAATCCGATTCTTACGGCAGAAGACATGCCGGAAAACAGCAGTCCCTTTGATTTCCGCGATCCGAAAATGTGGAAATGCGAGGATGGCACCTACCGTTGTGTGATCGTAAATGACAGAGCAGATGGAACAGGTGGCCGTATTCTTCTGTACAGAAGTGAAGATGGATTTAACTGGGAGTTTGAATCCGTAATGCTTTCTAATGATGGCAGATTCGGAAAAATGTGGGAGTGTCCAGATTTCTTTACCCTGGATGGAAAAGACGTAGTACTTGTAAGCCCTCAGGATATGCTTCCAAAAGGCTTTGAGTACCACAATGGCGATGGAACTCTTTGCCTGATTGGTAAATTTGATGAAGAGACCAAAACCTTTATTCCGGAAAAAGACCAGGCAGTGGACTATGGTATCGACTATTATGCAATGCAGACAGTGGAAGCACCAGACGGAAGAAGAATTATGATCGGCTGGATGCAGAACTGGGATACATGTGCGAATAACAGAATTCCGAAGGGAAAATGGTTTGGACAGATGAGCCTTCCAAGAGAGCTTTCCATTAAAGACGGCCGCCTGATCCAGAAACCGATTCGGGAAATTGAGAATCTTCGCACAAATAAGACAGAATATAAGAATGTTGCTTTTGAGGATGTAATTCGTCTGGATGGCGTAGATGGAAGATGTGTGGATATGGAAATCACCCTTCGCCCGGCAGATGCGCAGAATATCTATAAGAAGTTTGCAGTGCGTTTTGCCCAGAATGATACGTACCATACAGCAGTAAGCTTCCGCCCTTATGAATCCGTATTGAAAATTGACCGTAAGTTCTCCGGTTCCAGACGCGCAATTATCCATCAGAGAAGAAGCCTTGTGAATAGTGAAAATGGAGAAATTAAGCTTCGGCTGATCCTGGATCGCTTTAGTGCTGAGATTTTTGTAAATGATGGAGAACATGTGATGACTGCAACGATTTATACAGATCTGGAGGCAGATGGAATTTCCTTCTTTGCAGATGGCAAAGTGGAGATGGATGTTACAAAGTACGAGCTGAAGTTTTGAGAATTGCCAGTAGATACGAGGAGGATATAAAGTGAAGCAAAGAGAGAAAACAGATAAGATCTTTCAGGATCGTATGGCAAAGAAAACAGATGAATTACGCTGGCTGTACATGGAGCTTTATGGAAATGATTCCATGTTTTTCGAGTTATGCGATCAGCTGCACCGCTTCTATGAAGAACGAAGCAGCACATTGAAGGCACTGGATCAAAAGCGTGAAGCAGATCCGGGCTGGTATAAGAAAAATGACATGCTTGGCATGATGTTTTACATAGACAATTTTGCAGGAAACATGAAAGGTGTGGAAAGCAAGCTTGACTATCTGGAAAAAAACAACGTAAATTACATTCATCTGATGCCGTTTCTGGATACGCCGAAAGGCCGTTCTGATGGCGGTTATGCAGTGGCTGATTTCCGTAAAGTACAGGAAAATCTGGGAACGATGGATGATCTGGAGGCACTTGCCGGTGCCTGCCACAAAAAAGGCATCAGCCTGTGTATGGATTTTGTTATGAACCATACTTCGGAAGACCATGAATGGGCAAAAAAAGCCCGCCAGGGCGACGGGGAATATATGAGCCGTTATTTCTTCTACGACAATTCGTATATTCCATCCCTCTATGAGAAAACAGTGCCTCAGGTATTTCCGACCACAGCTCCGGGTAACTTTACCTGGCTGCCGGAAATCGGGCATTATGTAATGACCACCTTTTACCCCTATCAGTGGGATCTGAACTATGGAAATCCTCGGGTTTTCAATGAGATGATGTATAATTTCCTTTTCCTTGCAAACAAGGGAATTGATGTAATCCGAATTGATGCAGTTCCCTATATCTGGAAAGAGCTGAACACACCATGCCGGAATCTTCCGCAGGTACACACCATTGTGCGTATGATGCGCCTGATCAGCGAGATTGTATGCCCGGGAGTGATTCTTCTTGGAGAAGTAGTTATGGAGCCTGAAAAGGTTGTGCCATACTTTGGAACTGTAGAAAAACCGGAATGCCATATGCTTTACAATGTAACTACAATGGCAACTACATGGCATACCGTTGCCACCAGGGACGTGCGTCTTCTGAAAAAACAGCTTGATATTGTAAATGGTCTGCCGAAGGATTACGTATTCCTGAATTATCTGCGCTGCCACGATGATATTGGCTGGGGACTGGACTATGCCACACTTCAGCAGGAAGGCATTGAAGAACGTTCTCATAAGAAATATCTCAATGACTATTTCCAGGGCTTTGCAGGGGAGAGCAACAGCCGCGGAGTGCTTTACAATGAGGATCCGGTAACTGGAGATGCAAGATTCTGCGGAACCACCGCTTCCATGTGCGGTATTGAGAAGGCGGGATTTGAGAAAAACAAAGCGGCAATGGAAAAAGCAATCCAGCTGGATGTTATGCTTCATGCCTATATGTTCATGCAGTCAGGAATTCCTGTGATCTACAGTGGAGATGAAATCGGACAGGTAAATGATTATTCATACAAAAATGATCCGGACAAAGCACCGGATTCCCGATACATTCACAGAGGGGCTATGAATTGGGATCGCGCAGCCATGAGCGGCAACGCCAGAACTGTGGAGGGTAAATTGAACAAACGTCTGCTCCAGCTGGAAAAAATCCGCAAAACAGAGAAGGCATTTATGACAAATGCGGATACCTGGACTGTGGATACATGGGATAACAGTATTCTCTGCATTGGCCGTTATTATGAAGGAGAGAAAATTTACGGCCTGTTTAACTTCAGTGAATATGATAAGACCGCATGGATTAATGAACGTGATGGAATTTATAAGGATCTGATCACTGGACAGGAGATGGAGGCTGCAGGTGTAAATGTGCCTGCATATGGCTTCTTCTGGCTGAAAAAAATTAACTGATGAAGAAACACCCGGGAACAGAGGATTGTCTCTGTACTCCCGGGTGTTTTTTGTGAACAAAGTTCACAGAAAACATGAGGATTAAGTTTGCGCAGCAAATGCTACTTCTTGTGCTTGTCACAAGAAGGTTCGTCTTTCTGTGCATCGCGAAGCGTGTTACTGGTCGGCGTGAACAGTAAATCATAAACAGTAACAATCTCCACTGGTATATGGTTGACATTGCTTCATAGGACTGTTAAATTATATTTACATATCTTAATATTTTTGAACGGCTTGCTGACAAGAAAGGATAACCATATGATAAAGCGAGACTTAAAAGACAATTTTCAGATATCCATCAGCGGCCAGGACACCTGGTATGACATGAATGTGCCCGGCTCCGCCATGGAGACTTTTTGCAAAGAAGGAATTCTTCCGGATCCATATTATGGAATGAATGAGTACAAATGGACAGAATTCTGGAAAAATGATTTTGACATCAGAAGCGCTTTTTCTGTAAGCGCAGAAGAGATTGCCAGTGAGGAGATTCTTCTTACCTTTTACGGAATTGATACTGTGGCAGATGTCTTTTTAAATGGAAAGAAGCTTGGACATACTGAGAATATGCACCGCACCTGGGTCTACCAGGTGAAAGAGCTGGTAAAAGAAGGCGAGAACCTTCTGGAACTTCATATCGCCTCCCCGGTAAAATTCATTGAGACTTACAAGCCGGAGAAAGGAAGAGAGATTCATTTTACCAACACCGGAACTACCTCTGGAAGCCAGTACATTCGTAAAGCACACTCCATGTTCGGCTGGGATTGGGGCCCAAAGCTTCCAGATGCGGGACTTTTCCGCGGTGTGGAGCTCTGCTGCTTTGATACTGCAAGACTGGGCGAATCCCTGATCCGCCAGGAGCATATGGATGGAGCCGTGACACTTCATATTGGAAGTGAAATTGAGAAAGCAGATGGACAGGTTGTAAAAGCTGGAAATACTGCTATGCAGTCAAATGGAAATTCTGCAGCACAGCCAGAATCTGGCGGCAGCGCACAGCCCGGAGTCAGCGGCTTACAGCTTTTCTACGAACTCCGTGATCCATCCAGTGCTCTCATCTACACTGGCACCGACTCTGATATAAACGTAACAAACCCTGCTTTGTGGTGGCCAAACGGCTACGGCAAACAGCCTTTATACACCCTGACGATCCAGCTGAAAGCCGGCGAGACCGTTCTTGATACCAGGGAGTACCGCATCGGTCTCCGCACCGTCACGGTATCCCGTGAGGATGACCAGTGGGGCCAGGAATTTGCTATCATGGTAAACGGCGTAAAGATTTTTGCCCGGGGCGCAGATTACATTCCAGATGACTGCTTCTACCCAAGAATCACCAGAGAAATCCTGGAGCGCGATGTAAAAGCCTGCGTATTTGCAAACTTTAACTGTCTTCGCGTATGGGGCGGCGGATATTACCCATCCGACGAATTCTACGATCTCTGCGATGAATACGGAATTCTCCTTTGGGAAGATCTGATGTACGCCTGCAACATTTACGACGTAACACCGGAGTTTGCAGAGAATATTGCAATTGAAGCAAAAGATAATATCCTCCGTTTCCGCAATCATGCCTGCCTTGGCCTGATCTGTGGAAACAATGAGCTGGAATGTGCATGGACAGACTGGAAGGATGTCCAGGGACATGCACCGTCTCTTAAGAGAGACTACCTGTATCAGTTCGAATTCCTCCTTGCAGATGTGGTAAAAGAAAATGCACCAGATGCATTCTACTGGCCGTCTTCCCCGTCATCAGGAGGAAGCTTTGATAATCCATGTGATGAGAACCGCGGCGATTGCCATTACTGGGATGTATGGCATGGTCAGAAACCATTCAGTGAGTACATGAAGCACTATTTCCGTTTCTGCTCCGAGTTCGGCTTCCAGTCTCTTCCATCTATCAAGACAGTAGAGACCTTTACCGGGGAGAAAGACCGCAACCTTTTCTCCAGAGTTATGGAGAGCCATCAGAAAAATCCGGCGGCAAACGGTAAGATTCTATATTATTTATCTGAGACCTTCCGTTATCCGAAAGACCTGGAAAGCCTGATCTTTCTAAGCCAGATTCTTCAGGGATACGCCATGAAGGAAGCAACGGAGCATTGGAGAAGAAACCGCGGCAGATGTATGGGAAGTATTTACTGGCAGTTCAATGATAACTGGCCGGTTGCGTCCTGGTCCAGTATGGACTATTACGGAAGATACAAGGCCCTCCATTATATGGCAAAAGGCTTCTGCGACAATGTGGCAGGAAGCATTGAGAAAAAAGAGACTCACATAGGCTTCTGGATTTCAAACGAGACACTTGACCCGGTAACGGTAAAAGCGAAAATCGCGGTGAAAACACTGGACTTCCAGGTGATCGAGGAGCAGGAAGTATCCAAAGAAGTACCTGCACTCAGTGCGGAATGCCTGTTTGAGAAAGAATACAAGGAATTGATCGCAGGTCGTGATGACAGCGTATTCTTTGTTGTCGAATATGAGTATGAACAGAACGGACAGAAGGTTTCCAAGAAAGAATTCGAGACATTTGTTCCAGTCAAATATCTGGAACTGAAAGATCCTGCATTTAAGGTAACTGAGAATGCAGACGGAAGCGTTTCCATTCAGACAGATACTTTTGTTCCGTATTGCATGCTGGAGGGAATCAGCGCGGATACCATCTGGAACGAGAATGTGGTTGCATTTACAGACAAGGAAGCAGTCACACTTGTGCCGGTAGAAAACCAGAAGATTTCCAGAGACGGCGTTCGGATTTACGATATTTATCATACATATCATTAATAAAATGATATGAGTGTCAAAAGGTCTTTTGACACTCATTTGATACCCGGATTGCTACGCAGCTACGCTGCTCCCGCAATCCTCCAAATATTCGAAATCCGCAACAAAACGTCAGATACGTAATTTTTGCTGGTAGACAGAGGTTTGTAGAATTAAGCAAAAGTAAAAATAGAGCGATCACATAAAATGTTACGATACATAGATCAACCAATCAGGAGAATCGAAACACGCATTTAAAAAATTCTCCCCTACATAATAGAGAAAGGAATTACACCATGGGATTTAAGAAAGATTTTATCTGGGGCGGTGCAACCGCTTCCTATCAGGTAGAAGGCGCAGCTTATGAAGACGGAAAAGGCCTGAATATCTGGGATATTTTCTGCAAAGACGGCGGACACATTTATGAGAACCAGACAGGTGATGCAGCCTGCGACCAGTATCACCGCTACAAAGAAGACGTTCAGATCATGAAAGAAATGGGCATGAAAGCATACCGCTTTTCTCTTTCCTGGGCGCGCATCATGCCGGAAGGCACAGGCACAGTCAATGAAAAAGGTCTGAAATACTACGACAACCTGATCAATGAACTTCTGGACAACGGAATTGAGCCATTTGTTACCTTATATCACTGGGATCTTCCATACGCACTTCATTTACAGGGCGGCTGGATGAATCCAAATTCTCCATCCTGGTTTTACGAGTATGCAAAAGTAGTGGCAGAGCATTTCTCAGACAGAGTAAAGAATTTCTTCACCATCAATGAGCCGCAGTGCATAGTTGGCCTTGGATATCAGACCGGTGAGCATGCACCAGGCCTGAAGGTTGGCCCATCCGATTATTTCCGTATCTGGCACAACGTACTGAAAGCCCATGGACGTGCAGTAGAAGCGCTTCGTGAGTTCAGCAAACAGCCTGTAAAGATCAGTATGGCACCATGTGGAGCCCTTTATGTTCCGGAAACAAACAAGCCGGAAGATATTGAAGCCGCAAGAAAAGCAAACTTCAGTCTCCCGGAGAACTCCATCGGAGCCTGCAGCTGGGACGTTGCTCTTTGCTGTGATCCGGTTTATCTGGGACAGTATCCAGAGGATATTCTGAAAGAATTTGGACAGTTTTTCCCGAAAGTAACAGATGCCGATATGAAGCTGATTTCACAGCCACTTGATTTTTTGGGACAGAATATTTACAATGCCGTAACCGTTCGTGCTGGTGAGGATGGAAAAGCAGTCCGCGCAGCACGTTACGATGGTTTCCCACAGACTGCAATTGGCTGGCCGGTAACTCCGGAGGTTCTGTACTGGGCGCCAAAATTTATGCAGGAGCGTTATAAGAAGCCATTTATGATCACAGAGAATGGCATGGCTTCCCATGACTGGGTAGGTGTGGACGGAAAGGTTCACGACCAGGCCCGCGTAGATTTTATGGCTCGTTATCTTGGCGCTTACAAGCGTGCAGCTGAGGACGGTGTGGATCTGGCAGGATATTTCGCATGGTCCGTAATGGACAATTTCGAGTGGGCATACGGATATTCCCAGAGATTCGGACTTGTTTATACAGACTACAATACACAGAAGCGGATCTGGAAGGATTCCGCATATTTCTACAAAAATATTATCGAAACAAACGGAGAAAATCTGTAATTCAGGAGGTTGACCATGGCAAATCAGAGGGGCAGAAAGAAAAGTATAGCAGCAGTTTTTACTGGTTGAAAAAGCAGTAGAAAACATATATAAAAAATAACTAAAAACCTTAAGTGTTTGAGAGGATACACATATGTTTGAGAATAATCTGTGGACGATGGAACCAGTTGGCAGACCGGAGAACACCATCCAGGGTGACAAATATCGTTTTACCCTGCTGACTCCCTGCCTGATCCGAATGGAATACAGGGAAGACGGTAAATTCGAAGACCGTCCTACCCAGGTTGTATGGAACCGTAAATTTAATCCGGTAGACTTCCGTGTGGAAAAGAAGGGGGAAGGCTTCGAGCTTTTTACCGACAGAATGCATGTTACTTATGCCGGCGGACCTTTTACCAAAAACAGTCTGAACTTAAACGCAGTAGGCGGTCAGAACGCCTATGGTGCAGTATGGTATTATGGGGAAAAAGGTGACAATCTTGGCGGAACCGCAAGAACTTTGGATGAGGTAGATGGGGAATGCCCGCTCCAGGAGGGAATTATGTCCAGAAGTGGCTGCTCTCAGATTGATGACAGCCATTCTCTGGTGCTGGATGAAAACGGATGGACTCAGGTGCGCACAGGAGATGGGGTGGACATTTATGTTTTCGCTTATGGAAATGATTACAAAGAAGCTTTGAATGATTTTTACCGTCTCACCGGAAAAACGCCTATGCTCCCAAGATATGCCCTTGGAAACTGGTGGAGCCGTTATTACGCTTACACAGAAGACAGCTACAAGGCGCTTGTAACCCGCTTTGAGAAAGAGAAGATCCCATTTTCTGTTGGTGTTCTGGATATGGACTGGCACCTGGTAGAGGAAGTGGACCCAAAATATGGCAGCGGCTGGACTGGATATACCTGGAACAAAAAGTACTATCCGGATCCGGAGCGTTTTATGAACTGGCTTCATGACCATGGAATGAAAATCTCTGTAAACCTTCATCCGGCTGGTGGAATCCGCGCCTTCGAGGAAGCATATCCGGCTATGGCGAAGGAACTGGGAGATGTAGATACCGAACACGAAGCTCCCATCGATTTTGACATCACAAGCCGCAAATTCCTGGAAGCATATTTCAAATGTGTGCTTCATCCAGAGGAAAACAAAGGCGTTGATTTCTGGTGGATCGACTGGCAGCAGGGCAATATCACGAAGGTCCCTGGTCTGGATCCTCTGTGGATGCTGAACCACTATCATTACCTGGACAATGCCCGCGATGGAAAACGTCCTCTTACTTTTTCCAGATATGCAGGACCTGGTTCACACAGATATCCGGTAGGATTTTCCGGCGACAGTATCGTAACCTGGGAGTCCCTGAATTTCCAGCCTTATTTTACCAGCACAGCTTCCAACATTGGATATGGCTGGTGGAGCCACGATATCGGCGGGCATATGCTTGGCTATCGAGACAATGAGCTGGCACTTCGCTGGGTACAGCTTGGCGTATTTTCTCCAATTAACCGTCTGCACAGCAGCAAAAATGAGTTTATGGGAAAAGAACCGTGGCAGTTCCCTATGGAGATCGGTGAGGTTATGAAGGAGTTCTTAAGACTTCGTCACCAGATGCTTCCGTATCTGTATACCATGAACTACAGAGCATATAAAGAGAACACGCCTTTGATCCTGCCAATGTACTACACATATCCGGCAGAGCAGGTGGCTTACACAGTGAAGAATGAATATGAGTATGGAACCGCATTTATTGTAGCGCCTGTTACGGAGAAATCTGTCCAGGGCGTTGGAAGAGCCAGGACTCATGTATGGCTGCCAGAGGGTACTTACATTGATTTCTTCACAGGTCTGGTATACTCCGGCGACAGAGAGATGGATATGTACCGTGACCTTCATTCCATACCGGTTCTGGCGAAAGCAGGTGCCATTGTGCCGATGACTGAGGAAATCTTTGGACAGGAAGCGGCCAGAAATCCGGAAACTATGACCATCCATGTATACGGCGGTGCAGACGGCAGCTTCCAGCTTTACGAAGACGACAACGAGTCCAACGCTTACCTGAAAGACGAGTGCGTTCTCACAGACATGGATCTGAAGTGGAGCACTGGCCGCTTCGCCATTCACAAGGCAGCGGGCAGGCTGGAACTGATCCCGCAGAAGAGAACCTGGACTGTAGAGTTCTGGGGTGTGAAGGACACCGAGGTTACCGTAGAAGTGGAAGGTACAGGGGTAGAAGCTTCTAAAAAGTACGATGAAGCACTTGGCTGCCTGGCGGTAAGTGTTCCGGAAACCGCTGCAACCTCTGAAATCATCATTACTCTGGGAGCTCCGGAGCTTCGTGAGAATGATGTGAAAACCCAGGTATTCAACCTTCTCAACCAGGCTGAAATCCCATACATGGAGAAAGTAGCCATTATGGAAATTCTGGACAAGAAGATTTCCAACGCCGCCAAACTCACCCAGCTTACCGCAATGCATCCGGAAGAAGGGATTGTGGGAGCAGTGGGAGAGATTTTGACTGCGATAGAGTAAGATATAAACAGAATATTGAAGACAGTGAAAAGCCCGGGAGTATTTGCTCCCGGGTGTTTTAATAAGCTGTTATTTAAGGGGGGAACAGTCCGCATACAGCATTGAAGTATTTTTCAATCTGTTAAGCATTTAAAATCAGCAGTAAATCTCTGGAGGAATCTGTGCAAAGGGAATCACATCGGGCTGTCTGTCAGGGTGATCGGCGATGATCTTCTCCATCCAGACCATATTGTACCAACGCCCGAACTTGTAAGCGCATTTGTGAAATTCTCCTACCATGGAATACCCCAGATGCTGATGAAACTGAATGCTGTTATGGTTCAGATATTCGTCATCCACTACAGGACTGGCGATGCAGGCATTCAGGTTGGTCATATTCTGGGCGGCAAGCGCTTTTTCCAGAGAAGCGTAAAGCGCCTTGCCGATTCCGGATTTTCTTTCGGATTCTCTTACATAGATGGAAGTTTCCACAGACCAGGCATAGGCTGCCCGGGCGTGGAGCGGTCCTGCGTAGGCGTAGCCTGCAATTTCAGTACATGCACTGCAGTTCCCTTCACCCCTGATGCCTGGTGCGGAGCTGTTTATTTCCCGTTCGGCTACAAGATAAGGATAATGCTGTAGTGTGTGTGCAATCCGCTTCTGGAATTCTTCTGCAGAGGGAACTTCATATTCGAAGGTAATTGCAGTGTGCTTTACATAAGGTGCATAAATGGAAAGGAGCGCCTCTGCATCCTCTGGGGCTGCCGGGCGGATGATAACTGGTAATGACATGGCAAGATTCCTCCTTTGTAGCTGCAAATGTAAATTTCGTTTTAACAGATTTTCAGCATGTTTTCCAGAGCAAACAGCTTATCAGAAGCAAGTAAATCTTCAAACGCATTCAGGTTCAGATCTGAATGCTCCAGCTCTCTGGAGAAACGGTAACAAATATCTATCTGGTCTTCCAGACAGAACACCCGTCCATTTTTCAGGTAAGCGCCCATATCCAGCTCATGAATCAGCAGGGTACAGACCACAGCCATTTTTACCTTTGCGAAAATTTCGCCGTCGTAAACAGCACCGCAGAAATATGTGTAAATCCAATACACAAGCAGCTGCTCTTCCTGAATATTCCAGTCCGGGTAAGCCTTTTCGAAATCGGCACGGTTCTGAGAGTAAACGGAATCGGGGAAGACACCGGAAGACTCTGCGCTGCCATAAAGCGACTGTAAATTTTTCTTCAGAAATTCCTGCCAGCCCGGTCTGAGAACCTCCATTTTGGGAATAACCGCCTTCCACATGGCCTTCAGAAGTTCATCTGGCGCATCCTTTGTATTCATGTGCTTCTGCACCTTGGAGGTAAAGGCTTCGCCATATCCGGAGGCTTTATGGCGCTCCCGGATCTCTTCCCATTTGAAAAGTTGATTCCGGTCTACGCAGCGCTGGAAATCACTGGCTGCAGCCAGTATCTTCCACATACGAAGCCGCATGGGAATCTGCCGGTTCTGCAGCACCTCAAGAAAGTATTCCCTGGTATCTTCAAGGGCAGTGAAAAGCATATAGTCAAAATCATCATAAGTTTCTTCCGGGGAGGGAACCTCCGCTGTCTGGAAGGTTACCTTTTCCCTTCTGCCAAGCAGAATCCTGGCTGCCTCCGGACAGGAAAGAGACAGGGAATATTCCCGCAGACCTTCAAATTCTTCGATGTGCCGCGGATATTTCCGACAGGTGTCGCAAAGCATTCGTTTTCCAACCTCGCTGTAGATGTCGCAAAGGCTGTCCTCATTTAAAAATGCACACCGCTTCTCATACTGACGGAAAACCTTCTCCTTCCAGTCAATATCATTATGAAGGCGATTCCGGAAAGTACCCTTCACACGCTTATATTTTTTCAGGCTTTTGTCATCAATGACGATCTGCCAGCCGGCACAGCAGGTGTCGGGACAGGCACCTGCAATACAGGAAAACTCTTTATAATAATCAGGTCTTGTAATCTCCATAAAAAACCTCCTGGTAACAGTGATCAGTATATTTCAAATACAACTATTGTAACGGTATTTCAAAGCTGTGTAAATCCTCTGGACAAAAAAATTATAGATGGTTGACATTAATGCGGCGGACTGTTAAACTCATATAGGTAAAGTTAGGATCGGAAAGAACTTAGGCAGCTATTGCCCAGTCCGCGAACGATAGCTTTCTGATACCTGCACTGCGATAATTAAATCTTGACAGTTCTGTTGAAATTTCCAAAACAAATTAAGAATTTCAGACCGAAGAAAAATTCACATGAAACGACAGAAATATCAGGACATGATAGCACCCATATTATAAAAGCTGTCAGCTTAACAGTAAAACGGAAACTGGCGTGGGGGGGGGTACCTGCACCAGCGAGGGAAATTATAAAATGAGTGAAGTTATAACTAAACAAAAGATTCTTATAGCGGATGATTCAGAAATGAACCGCGAACTTTTAGCTGCAATTCTGGAAGAGGAATATGATATCATACAGGCGAACGACGGTGTGCAGGCAGTTGACTGCTTTCAGAGGCATGCCGAGGAGATTTCCCTGCTTCTTTTGGATATTGTCATGCCCCACATGGATGGTTTCGAGGTTCTTTCTTATATGAATAAAGAACACTGGATTGATTCTATTCCAGTTGTGATTATTTCGTCAGAAAATTCACCTATTTACATAAAACGTGGGTATGATCTGGGCGCTACTGATTTTATCGAAAAGCCCTTTGATGCAAATATGGTATTACGCCGTTCGGCCAATGCCATACTTCTGGGAGCTAAGCAGCGCCGAATGACCAGTATTGTTTCTAATCAGATTTACGAGAGAGAAAAAAGCAGCAAGCTGATGATCAATATCCTCTCTCATATAGTGGAGTTCCGCAATGGGGAGAGCGGACTTCATGTGCTGCACATTCAGACAATTACAGAAATGCTGCTTCGCCAGCTGGTTCAGAAGGAAAATAACAGATATGCCCTGAGCAAGGAGCAGATCCGGATGATTACCACAGCCTCTGCGCTTCATGACATTGGCAAGATCAGTATTCCGGATGAAATCCTGAATAAGCCAGGCAGACTTACAGCCGAAGAATTTGCAGTAATAAAGGGACATTCCATGGCAGGAGCCAATATGCTGTCAGAACTGCCACTTGACCAGAAGGAGGAGCCTCTTGTCAAGACTGCATACGAGATCTGCCGCTGGCATCATGAACGCTACGATGGGGGCGGATACCCGGATGGATTAAAAGGGGAAGAAATCCCTGTTTCAGCACAGGTTGTGGCGCTAGCTGACGTATATGACGCATTGACCAGTGAGAGATGCTATAAAGATGCTTATTCCCATGAAAAGGCCATCGAAATGATACTGGCAGGACAGTGCGGTGCATTTAATCCGTTGATGCTGGAGTGCCTTCTGGATATTTCTTCTTCCCTGAAGAAAAAAATGGGCTATAAATCCAAGGAAAGGTATGAACAGACAGATCTTTCTGATATTGCCAGCAGATTTCACGATTTTGAGATGGATTCCTCAGAGAAAATTGTGCAGCAGCTGGAATTTGAGAGAATGCGCTATAATTTTCTGGCAGAGGGCAGCAGAAATATTGTTTTTACTTATACCATTTCACCGCCGCTACTCACCTTTAACCAGGCTGGCTGTAAACGAAGCGGGATTACAGAACCTTCATTTTCCCCGTTGCAGAGCGGTGTGCTGAAAGACCTTGTGGAGGAGCAATCCCTGAAACGGCTTATCCGGAAGATTACCCAGGCCACCCGGGAAACGCCGGACGTGACAAGCAATCTTTTTCTCACAGATGGAAAAAATCCCTGCCACTACCGGTGCAAATGCAGGGTAATCTGGACTGATGGTGCTGAAAAAGGCTATACAGGCGTTGTTGGAAAGCTGACAGATATTACGGATGACTATATGGTTATGGAAAACGTCCGGGAGGAAGGTTTGAAAGTCCTGGAAAAAGACCGCAGCGCAGAATTTTCCAGTTTTTATGACCGATTTAAGAAATGCGGCTTCTCTACAGATGGAACGGAAGCATGGCTTCTGCTTCAGTACCTGCAGATACCCTATGATCTGGTCCGATATGTAGATCCTATAACGAATAAGGTTATCCATATAGAAAAAGACGGAAAAATGTGGGAGAGTGAAACTGCCTGCTCAGACATATGGAATTGCCTGGAAAAATGCAGCAACTGTATTTCCAGACTCAGCATGCAGACCGGGAAGCGCATGACAAAGCTTGAGGTTGCAGGGGAGGATCCGTATCAGGTGGTATCCATGTATGTGGAGATTGACAGGAAGCCCTGCTGTCTGGAGATGGCTTCCAGGATAGATGGTGATTTTATGCCCGATGGGTATTCCAGGGATGAGATCTTGTCATCTGTAAGGATTCATAAGGAGAAGGTTTATATAGACCCGGTAACCGGAGTTTATAATAAACGCTATTATGTGGAGAAGCTGAGCAAAATGGACAATGCAGCAGCTCTTATGTTTGCGGATATTAAGAACTTTAAAAGGATCAATGAGAATTTCGGACATCAGGCTGGAGATGATGTGCTGCGCCAGGTTGCAGGTGTGCTTCGGGATGTTGCGGCTGGTAAAGGCGATGTGCTCAGATATTCCGGCGATGATTTTGTGACAGTATTTTTTGAGGTTACGGAAGAGGAGCTTTCCGAAATCCAGAAGGAAATGTGCAGAAGAGTAGAGGCCCTGAGATTTCCGGAGCTGCCTGGAGTGCAGCTGAAGCTTGTTACTGCCGGTACCAGTATACCAGGCAGGGTAGAGGAAATGCTGGAGCAGGTAAGAATATAAGAAGAAAGTCCCGGCGGGCAAAACCGCTCGGGACTTTTGTTTTTCCTAAGTGTGTTTGATTTTTCAAACAGGTTCTGGAATGCAATATTTACAGAATATCTCTTCTCTTAATGTATCCAGGAAGTGCCGGATCTGAGACAACCTCCTTCACATGAAGGATTTTGACCATCTTGTCTACTACCTGATTCTCTACATGTACGCCCTCACCAATTTCAGCACCGGAAAGAACTACACTGTTTTTGATCACGGCATTCTTGTGAATAATGCAGCCACGGCCGAGAATGGAATTCTCAATGGTTCCCTCCACCTGACAGCCGTTGGAAACGACAGAGTTGCGGATCTGGGCGGTTTCATAATAGTGAGTCGGACAGGAATCATTGGTACGGGTATAAATTGGCCATTCCGGATCGAAAAGTGTCTGTGCAGCCTTGATATCGATCAGATCCATATTGGCGTTGTAATAGCTCTGGAAATCTGTGATGGAAGCGAAGAAGCCGCGGTGGGAAACTCCTCTTACATCCAGCTCATTATGCAGCTCATTGATAATGTCTGCAAGAGTAAAGGCTGAAGAAATTGCCTTTGCCTTGCGGATCAGCTCGATAAACAGATCCTTCTTCATAATGTAAGTGTCCATGAAAATATTGCGGTTCTTGGCATTTCCGTGGTTTGGCTCAATGGAGAGCACACCCTTCTGCTTGTTCAGATTCAGGATATTACAGTTCAGATAAGCATCCTTCGCATTGTCTACTGCGTGATAAAGCAGGGTAATGTCAGCCTCAGACTGGATATGCTGCTCGATCAGCTTGGAAAAATCAGCAGTATAAACCATGTAATCTGGTGTGATTACCACATATGGATGATGCATTTCTTCGATGCATTCCATATTTTCGTAATAGGAAGCAATATCGGTGTTGTAGATATTGTTTCTCTGGTCGCTGTCAGTGAAAAGAACCTGCAGCCGTCCGCTCTTGGAGTTAATGTTATAATGACGTCCGGTGCCGATATGGGAAACCAGAGTTCTTGGTTTCTCTTTCACGTAGACCTGAATGCGGTCAATGCCGCTGTTACTCAGGTTGGAAATCGGGAAGTCGACCATACGGTATCTGCCCAGGAATGAGAAAGCTCCGATTGGACGGTAGTCCTCAAGTCCCTCTACACGGATGTTTCTGGATGATGAGTTTACAATTCCAAATGCTTTATACATATTATTCGGCCCCCTTTACTCGTTTCGCGATCAGCTCGATGTGCTCACTGTCAGCGCTTCCTACAAGAGCACCCTTGCCGATGTTTACGCCATTGGCAACAAGGGCACGTATTACGACAGCACCATCCTCCACAATAGCACCTGGCATAAGTACACTGTCAATTACCTTTGCACCTGGTCTCACCTTAGCTCCGGTAAAGACTACGGAATTGGTAACCTCGCCTTCAACTACACAGCCCTGGGTTATGTAAGCATTCTGGATCCTGGCCTCTGTGCCAATATACTGCGGAAGTGCGGTTACATCTTCGGTGTAAATTTTCCAGGTAAGGTCGCTTAAATCCAGCTCATTATCCGGGCTGAGAAGATCCATATTTGCTTCCCAGAGAGAATCTATGGTTCCAGCATCCTTCCAGTAGCCCTTGAAGCGGTAAGCGAAAAGACGCTTCTCATCGCCAAGAAGAGTAGGGATGATATCCTTTCCAAAGTCATGGTTGGAATCCGGGTTCTTCATATCTGCAAGAAGCAGCTTGCGAAGAAGCTTCCAGTTAAAAATATAGATACCCATAGAGGCAAGATTGCTCTCAGGTACCGGCGGCTTCTCAACAAACTCGGTGATACGGTCTGTCTCGCCGTCCGTGTTCATAATACCGAAACGGCTGGCTTCCTTAAGAGGAACCTCGATAACGGCGATGGTAGCATCGGCCTGTCTCTCTTTATGGAAGGCAAGCATCTTGTCATAATTCATTTTATAAATGTGGTCACCGGAAAGTACCAGAAGGTATTCCGGATCATACTGATCTATAAAATCAATGTTCTGGGAAATCGCGGCGGCTGTTCCGCGATATACGTCGAGTCCGGTGTCTGCTTTCTCACGAGGCGGAAGTACATATACACCGCTGTCCTTGGAATCCAGTCCCCAACGTCCGCCGGCTGCAACATAACTGTTCAGCTCAACTGACTCATACTGTGTCAGTACGCCTACTACATCGATGCCACTGTTGGCACAGTTACTGAGGGGGAAATCAATGATACGGTATTTACCGCCGTAGGAAACTGCCGGTTTAGCCACTTTGTTGGTAAGATCGTGAAGACGGCTGCCACGGCCGCCAGCCAGAATCATTGCTAACATACTGTTCTGTTTCATGGTGAACCCTCACTTTCATTTCTTTAAGGCTGCTGTTCGCGGAACTGTATCTGCAAACAGGAATGCTTTAAGCCATATTATACAATATTTTCAATAAAAATACAATTTTTTTGTGCAAAAATATTGTAAAATCCAGATGAAATTTAGCCAAATATTTACTGGTAATTCTGTAGACTTTTCACAGCTTCAATGTCTTCCTGCTGTACTTTCAGGTTGGAAGTGAAAGTTCTGCCATCTGGTATGGTGATCTGAACTTCGATCACGGTTCCTTCGGAAATGCCGGCCTGCTGTACGGCGGAAATAAATTGTGGGAATTTCGGGTGACGCCTTGTAAAAGCGTTCCACAGGTTCTTAAGTTCAAGTAATTTCATGGGGTTAATTGCCATTTTTTTATCCTTCCTATCAAGCGCCAGAGTGTGTTTGGAAAATTGTTCCCACAAATTGTGACGCACATCTTGCAGAAAGCCTTTTTCAAACATGCTCTGGGACGATGAAAACGGTTCCCTCTATAACCGATAAAGTCCAATTCTTTACTGCTTTAATTTACAGATGTACGCTTGATGTCTAAAGTATATCAGAAAAAAATCTGCACTGCAATGAAGGGCTCAAATATTCACATATTTAGCGAAAGTTCACAAAAGCGGCTTTACATGCTATAGGAAACATTGTTATAATAGACGAAAAGAACGTAGGAACAGATAAAGTGCGATATGAAGGAAAAAGAAAAAATATCAAATTTTTGCAGCAAGAGGTGTGAAGATGGAAGAAAAAAAGAGGTATAATCTTGGAGTCCTCATCGGAGGAGTGCATACCTATTTTCCAAAAGAGCATATCAAGGGGATTTCTGAGGCAGCGGCAGAGCTGGACGTAAATGTCTGTTTTTTTCTGGGAACCCGGACTAAGGACTTTTTCGAAGATGTCCTGGGCAGCAAACAGAAAAATTCCTATGACTATCAATTTAATACCATACATGACTACAGCCTGATCGGCGGACTGGATGGTCTGATTATTAATTATGGAACACTGGGAATCCAGCTGCGTGAGGATGATCCCAATGAATTTGCCCGGAAATATAACGGGATCACCACGGTTTTTCTTACGGAAATCGTGGATGTGCCCAATTGTCACTCCTTGATCTGTGACAACAAAGGCGGTATCGCGATGGTCATTTCCCATCTGGTGGAAGAGCATCATCTGTCCAGGATCCTGTTCGTGGCAGGACCGGAGCATAACACAGATGCCATTGAGCGTAAGGAAGCTTATCTGGAAACCATGAAGAAATACGGGCTTCCTGTCACTCCCGGAATGATTGCCCAGGGGGACTATTCCGAGTTTGTGGACAAACAGGTGGAACGTCTTCTGGATAGCAACCCGGATGCCCAGGCCATTGTGTTTGCCAATGATGAGATGGCTTTTGCCGGCTATCGTGTCTGCGAGAAGCGTGGGCTTGTGGTTGGCAAGGATATTATGATTACCGGATTTGATGACTGTGAGCGTGCATCCGGGATGGAACCGCCTCTTACCACAGTTCAGCAGGACGGAGAGCTTATGGGTAAAATGGCAGTCTACGATCTGGTGAACCGCTTGGATGGAAAAGATCCCGGAAAAGAAGCAGTATCCAGACGCGTGCCAGTTTCTTTTGTAAAAAGAGAATCCTGCGGCTGCGTGTCAGAGGATGCTTCGAGGAAAGAGACACCAGTGGGGCTTGGTGCCCAGGTGCACAGGCTGAATAAGACCATTGCCGGAATGAAGCTGGAACTGATCAGTTTTCAGAGGAAATCCTGGTTTATTCCGGTTCTTGCCCGGGATTTAAACGACTGCATGGATGACGAGCAGGCTTTTCTGAAGGAAATTATGGAGAAAATGCGGGAGCTTCATACAAGATGCACGCATCTTTTTCTCCTGGATGAACCGATTGTTTACGATGGCAAACGGAAGTGGACCTGCCCTTATAACCTTCATCTTGCTGCCAGCTATGAGAATGGCAGGATCGTTACCAAGGCGGCTTACGAGAGACCTCTGGTCATGAAGGAAAACGGAATCTGTGATCTGATGGAGGATGAAGAGCGCCACCAGTTTATGGTCTTTCTTCTCTTTTCCGGGGAGAAGCAGTATGGACTTCTGGCCTGCGACATTGACCAGGAGGATTTTCCTTTCTTCTATGTGATCAGTCTGCAGATCGGTCTGTCCTTGCATTATCTGGAGATCAGCAAGGCAGAGGCGGCCAGACGGCTGGAGATGTCCAGGGATATAGAAGAGATTAAGGAGAAAAACCGCGTTCTTGGTATTATTTCCGAGTATGATGAGCTGACCGGACTTCTGAATCTGCGCGGGTTTATGGAGCACACCAAGCAGGTTTGCCAGGCTGGGAATGGCCAGCGGGCATATATGATCTACGGTGATCTGGATCACTTAAAAGAGATTAACGACACCTGGGGGCATCCGGCAGGGAACTTTGCCCTTAGGAGTGTTGCCGAAATATTAAAGGGATGTCTGCGCAGCAATGATATTCTGGGCCGTGTGGGCGGTGATGAATATATTATCATGCTGGAATGCGAGGAAGCCGACTTCGGGGAGAAGTTCCGGGAGCGTGTGAAGATGGCATGTAAGCTGTTTAATGAAAAATCCGGCAAGCCGTTCCTGGTGGAGATTTCCCTTGGAATTGCCGAGTTCCGTCCAAATATTTCAACAGACATCCAGCAGGTGATCTCCTTGGCTGACCAGCAGCTTTATGAGGCGAAGAAACACAGGAAGAAGTCGGTGAGCAGGGCGAATAATCAAGGTTAGTGAGATACGAAATTTGTTTTAAAGTCCCGCGCGAAATATGAATTTCGCCGGGACTTTTCTCTAAAGGTATATTATTTTTATGAATGTTACTGTTCATCTTTTGAGGAAAGAATACTATTCACATCCTCCAGTGTTTTATCAGTTGCAGCAGCTATCTGCTCAGGGGTGAAACCATTTTTGTACATTTTAATAATAATCTGAGCCTGTCCCGCCCGAAAGCCACTTTCTTCCATTTCTTCCACTTCATCTCTAAACAGTTCTCTAAACACACTACTCACAGCAGATTCCCTCCTTAAATTCTCATATAATTCGAAGTTAGCTCGTGCACTTGCCTGCAGTACGGAGTCCACATTATTTCTGCCCCAGGGAGTTTTTATCCTCACTGACATTTCCAGAAAGCGTTCAACATCTTCTCTTTCTGCGTTGTTCGATAATATCCGTAAGCTGCTATGTGTCTCTTTCTTCAGTTCTTTTGTTACAATGACCTGCACTGGAAAAGGCAGATTGTTGGTTATGTAATAAATCCCTGGATATACCATCTCGATTTCATGGCCATGTCTTTTCAGGGCGAGAAACATTTCTCTGGGATATGCCTCCCGGAATAAAGAAACCGTCAGTTCATTTACTGGAATCTTATCCACATTCTCTCCATAGCCTTTATACAGACATGCATAACCAATTGTTTTATAAAAGTCATCGATGGTGAGTCCATCTTCTGGGCTTTTATACTCTATCACATTGTAGGTTCTCATAATGTGCCCAATTTCATTCTTAATTTTACCTAATTTCTTGCGATCCTTAACGATCAGCAGGTCAATCCGAATGGGCTCTTTGCTTAAGTTGTACTCCGGAGTTAATTCCAAAGCGTCTATATTTTCTTGTAATTCTAGTCCAGCAGCTGCACAAAATGCAGGATGCCACTGGATTTTATCTGGAGAATCGGTCATAAAATCACCTCCTCCGAGATTACAAATTTATTATATCGCAACTTTTTATATAATACAATTTCGAAATTGTGCGCCCAGACAAGGGCGAGTAGTCTAGCTGGTGGAATGCCTGTTTGGTAAGGCCTAACCAACCGCTAAAGAAACTAATGGGAATGCTTAATCTGAAATTGACAAGACATTATAGATACTATGGGATTAGTTTTAATGGCAGAATGACTTCAAACTACAAGCAACAAGTGAGAGAGCTTTTGTTTAAGGTGTTGAATAGACGTAGTGACAGAAAGAGTTATACAAGAGAAAGATGATGAAAATAATGGAGGGAACTGTTACGGAGGAGGCCTTTATCAGCATCCTTATGCTGGACGGAGCGGGAACCATCACCGCAGACAGTGAGAACATTTCCTACAAAAAAGGAAACAGCCTGCTTTGTTATTTAGTGTGTTGAAAGTTGTTCAAGGCGGACGCATTCGGACAATGGGTATTACTCACTCACCGGCGCAACGCTACGATGAACTAATCGCTAACTGCGACTAAGGAGTTCCGGAGAGCCGTCACTCCTAAGTCTTCGTAAGCGCTGGATTTCATCTACGCTAAGGGCGCGCCTGAAATGGTTCGCTGGAGTAATACCCATTGCCCGAACGCTGTGTACTGGCTGGGACTGTTTAACTTCCAGTTGTCAGTAACCAGCGATTTTGCAATGTATATTCGCAAGCCGCGCATTTTAGGAGCGGTTTTAGTGGAGGCGAGATCCATGACTTACGGAGACTTAGGCGCGAAGGCTCTCCTGAGCGTCTTAGTCGCAGTTAGTCATTAGCTTGCCGGAACGTTGCGACGCGCGGCGGTGAATATACATTGTGAAATCGCGTACGGGATAACGACCAACCAATTAAATAGCAATTCAAGGTTTAAAATGAGAGAGTATTTTTTTTAATAGACCTGGCCGGTTGGAGTGTGGGGAGGTCTCGGCGGGGACTTCCTGAATGCGGTGGCGGAAGTCGGCCAGGGTGGCGCACTGGGGCATGATTAGTTTGGCTTGTTTTTTGAATTGGGTAATATTGTTATAATTTTTTGTAAGGGTCTCAAATTCCGGAAGAAAAGTGAGATAATCGTAGTACCACTTGAAAGAAGGCGGGAATGCTTCAAGAGGCGAAATGTCAAGCTTCTGCGCAAACGCCTGGGTCTGCGCAGTAATCTCTTCTGAAATCTCCGGGATTTTTTTGTATTTGCGATACCAGATAAAAATGTCAATCAGCTCACGCTCCATTACGATGGCCAGCTCGCGGCCCTGAATATTGTATTTGGTACATTGGTTCATGATCAATTGCCAGGAATCAAATTCACAATGGAAGTTTCTGGCACGGTTTCCAACAAGGGATGCGCTGTTATTCACACGGTAGCGGACAATCTGCTCGTGAGTGAGCCAGATCCTGTCAGCAGTGAATACGGCTTCGCTGTAGAAGGAGCGGTCGTTGACACAGATCAGATTGTTAAAGCGAAGCCCATTTTCCAAAATGAATTTCCGTTTGTAAATGGCATTCCATGGAACTACACTGATGTGGCTGAAAATTTCAGGAGCCTGGTGGAAATTCAGAACTTTATCGAAGCACTCAGCGGGCACGTCAGACAGTGCAAAAAGCGGGGTATCGGAAAGCTCGCCGGTCTCATTGTCAAAGCAGACGGCGCAGCCCTTTACCATGTCGGCATCCGCCTGTTCAGCAATGGACAGGTATTTCTGGTAGACACCTTTTTCTACAAGGTCATCTGCATCAAGAAAGTGAAGATAATCACCATGGGCTTCTTCGATTCCCTTATTTCGGCAGGCTCCTGCAAACCGGGTCTTTTCATTGAGGAAAAGGCGGATGCGGGAGTCTTTTTGCTGATAATCTTTTATGAGGGCAACAGAAGCGTCGGTGGATGCGTCATCCACACAGATCACCTCCAGCTCCTCTGGATTTCCCAGATCCTGCTTCAATACACTGTCCAAAGTGGCAGTGATGTATTTCTCAGCATTGTGGACTGGGATGATAGTGGTTAATTTCATAGGTAAATCCTTTCGTAAGGAATGGGTTATTCCAAACACGCCCTAAAGCATTCCCTTATCTTTATTTTTGCCAGAGCTTTGCGTCAGCTTCAATCCGGTAAGCTCGGCAGGCAATTCCAGACTTCCTGTATCCTTTAACATTCTGCAAAGAAATGCAATCTGGTGCCTGTAAGGTCTTGAGGTACTGTAGCGCTCTGGGTTAAAGGTGTCAAAAGTATAGGACGCTTTTGGCGCAGCAGCCAGAAGCGTAGCAACCGTTTTTATACTATCTGTGGAAGTGATTACGACTTCATCGAATCTTGTCTCTCCCATGCACTTCTTATATTCTTCCTTCCCCAAGTCCAAAATATGGGATAAGGGATAAAATGAGAAAAGTCCCATCCGGCTGGTGAGCACACTTGCCAGCTTCCAGCGGTTACCTTTCTCGGGATCCGGCTTCAATGGCAGGCTGGAACAGTCAGGTGATAACTGTGCTAGATATTTGGCAGAGTCTGTATTGCGGAAATCATTGTATGCAAGCCAGAATTCTTTTTCTGGTGCCTGTGCTGCCAGGGCATTAAAATCCCGAACCAGATTCTGGGAAAGCTTCCGCCCTGTAAAGAACAGGACGCGTGTGCGCGGTGCCGGTACATCATCGGAAGAAGCTGGAGCATAATAGGGCAGCGGTCGTCCGTTTAAGAGAGAATCTGCAATATCTGTGAGAAGATATTGTGGGGATTCCTCGAAAGTAGTGGCTTCTCCGGAGGAATTCTTTGTGGCCTGTAAATTATGATTATTTTCCATTTGCAGAGAGCTTTTTTTCGAAGAATTCCAATTGTGCTCCTGGGAATCGAACACACGGTCTGTATCAGAAGTAAACTGGTCAAAAGGTGCTGAATGTAAAGCTTCATTTGTGGCCATCTTCTCAGACATCAGTTCTAACTGTCCGATATATCGTACTAACTCCGGTACATTATCAAATGCAGGATATTCCGGGTGAAATATATCGCAAAGTGTGGAGTGCAGATTGCAGGAATGATTTTTCAAACAGGCTCCAGAGCTCTCGGGCAGACAGGAAGTGGTTTCCAGCAGGACAGGAGCAGCTGGTACAGTCTGATGGTCACTGGTTGCATTTTCGTGTCGAAGAAATGTACCGCACAGAAATCGCAGAATCTGTGTGCCTGTGGTGAATCTGGCAGAAAGTGCATTGTGATAATCCGATATAAAAATATCACACGCCGCAGCGAAATCCGGTACATCGAAATCTTTTGGCATTTCTTTTATATGTCTAAATTCAGAAAAATCAATTTCCCTCTCATGATCCAGATGCAGATACAAAACCTGATGATCGGAAAGTTCACAGTCAAATATGTAGAGGGCTGCCATGAAATTCCGGAATGTCTGCTCGGTGTCCGCAATATAGGACCCTGGAAGCAGCGGCGCATACAAAATAGTCTGCATGGAATCCATCTGCAGGCTGCGGCGGAGCTTTTCCCTGTGTGATTCATTGGGAATCAATGGAATGTGGGTGGAAGAACCGATAATGTAAGGCGTTTTGCAGATATTAGCTGTCATACATTCCTGCAGGTAAATATCCCGGTTCTGTACATTGTTAAAATACAGGCAGTCTGCCATAAACATAGTATGCTGCCAAAGCCCTGTATCAGCGGTGGAATCCGGTGTGTTCAGAACGGTTTCCGGATACAGATTGTGTCCGCAGTAAAGCAGCACAAACTGTCCCTCTTCCTTCCGGAAATAGTAGGGTAAAGGTCCGTCTGTGATCACGTAGCCGGAGAGTGCAAGTGCCTTGCCGTATTCTTCGCTGTCCGGGCACACCAGAGTAATATTCTCAGACAGTGCAGTGCTGTCAGAAAGATAGCGGTTCAGAAGAGCCTGAAACAAGGCATGCTTCTCCTGAGTCAGGGAGACAATGATCTGGTGCTCTCCAAAATTCCTCAGAAGATGCACAAGTAATTTCAATATCCAGGTAGGAATTTCTTTTCCACGGCTGGCTTCCAGAAGAATCTGCTCCGGATCAGGAGCAAGGCTTCCGGTATAGGCAAAGCCATAAAACTGGGAGGAAGTTTTTTCCCGGTGGATCATCTCAGCAGGCTGATAGCTGGGAGATGTTTTGTGAGAAAGCTTGTAATCCTTTATCCAGGCTTTCTGCTGCTGTACGGTCATTCCGTTGCAGGCCTCTATGAAAGAAATCATTTCCTGTCTGGAACCATAAAGACAGAGCAACCGCCCAATATGTGGCGGAAGTGAATATCGGACATAATGATTGTTCTCCCAGTCCGGAATATTGGACTCCATATAATCGAAAAGCTCATTGATCAATTGCAGCTTCAGTTCTTTCTGGTCAGTCTCATAGTTGGTGAGAAGCTTCCAGAAACGGTAGAAAAAATGACGCACAGCAATGAAATCCAGCTCTGTCTGATATTGTTCAAACAGCCCCAGCTTCTCCATTTCTTCCTTCATAAAAATAATGGCATTCCGGATGTGAAGGGTGGAAGGCGTGAGACGGCTGAGGAATCCTACATTTTTTCTGTAATTATAGAAGCACTGATCCACGTATCCGATGGAACGGGCTTTCACAGCCAGAAGATAGGCCACCGGAAGATCTTCAAACCGGATTCCTTCCGGGAAACAAAGTCCGTTAAACAGATCTCTGTGAATGAACTTGATCCATGGGTATGGAGAAATCGCAGGTAATTCATAAGGCTTGTCTGCAACGCGGAAGTTCTGATTATGGCAGGATGCAATGTATTCCTTACGGACTCCGGTCTCAGAGTCTACATTATAGTAACGGAAAAGAACCAGGTCGTTTCCGTCAGCGGTAGCTTTTTCATAAAGAAGTCTGCAGGCGTCAGGCTCTACGAAGTCATCGCTGTCTACAAACCAGACATATTCTCCATGGGAATGGGCAAAACCGTAATTTCGTGCCCTGCTGACGCCGTGGTTCTCTGTGGAAAATATAAAAAGCTTCTCCGGATTTAACGACTGATAAGCCTGCAGAATCTGCAGGCTTCCATCTGTACTGCCATCATTGACAGCTACGATCTCTATTTCCTCAAGTGTCTGTGCCAATAAGCTGTCCAGGCACGCGCTCAGGTATTTTTCCACGTTATACACCGGTAAAATGATGCTGACTTTAAAAGACTTCATCAAAAACTCTCTACCCCATTCCTAATTCCGATATTTCAAGTCAAAATTGCAGTTATTTCGTCAATCTTTTACCTATAATAGTACCAGTTCGACAGGGGGATTTCAAGGGGAAAAGGAATGGAGAAATTTGTTTATCTTATTTTTCGCACGGAATAAATGGCAAAAATGCCGTAGTTCGCATACTCTTTTCATATTCTAACAGTTGCGAAAGACTAACCCGTGATTTATAATGAGCTATGTCGAAGTCTGTCCATTTCTGATTATTGAACGCAAGGAGCATTCCGCAGAGCGGTTAGTGTTTCCAGGCAAACAGTAATTAACAGGAAGTTTCGAAGATATTATAAAAATATTGAGGTGAAACCATGAACCCATTTTATAATAAAAAGAAAAAAGGATATACATTAGCAGAGGTTCTGGCCACGGTGGCAATACTCCTTATCCTCATGGCCATTGCTGTGCCTGCGATTTTTTCCATAAGGAAGAACCTGCGCCAGAAAGCTCTGGATAATAAGGCAGAGCTGATTTATACGGCGGTGCAGAATAATCTGGTGAAGCTGCAGAGCAATGGTAACAGCAGCCTTTATGACGGGGAAAAAACAGCAAAAGCTATGGGAAGGACGCCCTCAGATGCCACCAAGGAACAGAAGCTTTATTACGCACTTTCCACTGAAAAAGCAGACACAACAAGGGCGGCCAGTGTACTGGTGACAACTGATACCGTAGATGGCGAACTTTACAATAACTACTGGGTGGTAGAATATAACCCGGAAAGTGCTAGCGTATATGCTGTTTTTTATAGTGAGTCAGATAGTATCAAACCATATGATCCAAATGTATATGACAGCTTCCGCTATAAAGACAATCGTCTCAGCGATGGCGCAAGAATCGGATATTACGGCGGAGATGCACTGGACGGCAGCAATACAGCAGTGCTTGCCCCGAAGATCACGGTTACAAATGAGGAAAAACTGGTTGCAACCATTACTTGTATGCGGCCGGGACAGGATGACAAGAAGCTGGGCTTTGACGTAGTTCTCAGCGATGATCAGGGGAATAAGCTGAATTTGTCATACAAGGCGGTTGGAGATAAATTGGTTCATACTGCGGATGACCTTTATCTGGCAGATCAATCTCCAGCGGATCAGGAGAAGGCAGATAGCAATGAAGAAAGTTCAATTGTGGGCAGAAGCTATACTTTGAAAATTACTTTGGATGATCTGAAAAATGAGGCTTCCAGATTTGTGTCAATATATGGTGAAAAAAATCAACAGTTAGCAAACAGAAAGATAACCCCATTAAATGCAGGAACAAATCTTCATATCAAAGTAACAGTTAGAAGTGACAATTACAAGATTGATGGCTTAGCTACAGAATGTACTACCAATAGTCTTTTTGCTGATCAGAGTACTTCCAATCAAGCTGTTGTTTACTATGGAAGACATTTACAGAATCTTGATCTGGCATCTGGCGTAACAGAGGGCATAACAGAAGCTGTTGTGAAAAATCCTGTTCACTTTGAAAAGCAGGAGGATAAAGAAGAAGGGGACACCAGTTCTTGGTACAGTTGTTATGGGGATAAGGCATTTACTCCCATTACAAACACTTATCTTAAGAAATTTTCCGGAGAAAGAACTGCAATAATCTATCACCTGACTGTGAAGGAAGGCGTGAAAATCGCAGGTACAGAAAGAAAAGGCGCAGGTATGTTTGCCGTGTTGAAGGATTCTATGACGGTGGAGAATCTGCGTCTGGCAGGAACCACCATAGCAATTACCGGTGAAGGAAAAGAGAAGGTAAGTGTCGGTGCAATCGCAGGTGAGACCACAGGCTCTGCGAAAATAACCAATTGTGAGGTATATCTGGACACAGAAGATATAGAAGGAAAGAATGAGAACGATGTCTGGATCAGCGGTGCCGGAATTCAGGGTGGATTGATCGGACATACTAACAGTGTGGCAGAATCAGGCTCTTCTGTGACAATAGTCAACAGTTTTGCAGCAACAGTTATGGATGGCAGAGAGAACGGTACAACAGGTGATCTTATCGGTACGGTAGGAGGTCTGATCGGACAGGCGGATTGTGCAGTGAATATAAAAAACTGTTATGCAGATTCTTACCTGACCGGAGATGTAACAGGTGGTTTGATAGGAAGTGTAAACAGTGGCAGCGTAAATGTTGAGTACTGCTATACGGCAGGGTATCAGAATCCAGCCAATCACGGCGGTGGCCTTGTGGCAAGCTCTGTTGACAGTAATGCTCTCAAGATAAAAAACAGCTATACAGTTGCTACTTACCTGGAAAACAGCGAAAGTAACAACAATCCTGTAATATATGCTGTCAGCCCAGGCACTCTGAAAAATGTCTACTATTTAAATAAGGGAAAAAATGTGAAAAATGACAATGGCGAGGCTGTGGATTATTTAACCTTTAGTAATAAAGCTAAAATGGCAGAGAAGCTGAACAACAATGGCAGCAATTCCTTTACCACTTCCACCACAACCTATGCCTACAATCTGAGAAACCAAGGTCTCACAAGCTATTCCTATCCATCTTTGAAAGATATTTCTCATTATGGAGACTGGCAGGCAAGCTATGAGGCAGGAAGCCTTGTATATTATGAGAAATATGCAATAAATGAGTCGAATTCCAGAGAATACGGCTTCTTTGGTGGAAATGTCCAGTCCTCTTTATCAGATAGTCTGACTGTCGTTGGAGATGGATACGGTATTGTATATGCGAAGAGTGCGCTTGAGACATTGTCTGGCTTTATTGTCAGTTATCAGAACAGTGAGGATGCAGACAAGCTGAAAGAATGGAAGATTGACTGCAACAGTACGGAAACTGAGAAGTTCGAAGTTTCTGTAAATGATGGCGATATTGCGCAATCAGAGGAAACTTACGTTATTTTCCCATTGCCAAAAGAAATTATGAATGCTCAGGCAATCAAGGGTGTTTACTACCAGAAGCTGACAGTAAAAGGTGCATCAGATGCGGAACTTAACGATGAGGGGACTGCAGCACAGGCTGACGGTGATGAGACCACAGAGGTGATGACTGGAAAGACATTCTATTTCAATCCCCATTTTGCCAAATCAGTAGAAGCTGCAGATCAGGCTCCGAATAATATTTTAGCTATTTATCTCCGCACACCTAGACAGCTTTATCACATGAGCTTATACTATCAGGATTATGCATCCTTATTAAAGGGAATTTCCTTTATCCAAGAACGGGATATTGATTATGCGCCATATGACTGGAAAAATTATGAAGGTGTTCAGGAAGCGGTAACTGTCCAGAGTCCTGTGGGGGTAGCGGAAGATGGAACAATCACACCTTTTACATCTACCTACAAAGGCGGAGGATATGAAATCCGTGGAATCAGCTTTGCCACAAAAGGTACAGCGGTTGGATTTATTGGAGAAAATCAGGGATCCATACAGAATGTTTTCCTTGTGTCTGACTGGGAGAATAACGATTTTACAGGAACCACAGCGGTAAGTAATCCATACCTTAGCTATACTGGAACAATCGGAAGTAACCGCAACGTTTATATGGGGGCTTTGGCTGGAATCAACAAGGGAACCATTCAGAATTGTGCAGTCTGCGGTTACAGTATGGGTCGTGACGGAATCGTGTATGTTCAGCGAAACGGAACTCTTTATATAGGCGGACTGACTGGCAGTAACCAGGGAAATATCTATAATAGTGAAGTGGATGCTCCGGCAGTGAATGCAAGTGTGCTCTACGGAAATGCTTATCTGGGTGGTTTTGCAGGCGAAAATATTGGTTCTGGTCTGATTCGAAACAGCTATGCAGTTGGAAATGTATCAATTGAATATTCAAAAGGTGCAAACTGTACGATCGGTGGATTTACTGCAAAAAATACAGGTGTATTAAGAGGCGATTATTGTGCGGTTGCGTTGGGCGCAGCCGGAACTTCCAAAACCTATGGCTTTTCACCAAAAGGCGGCGGTGTTGTTTCTTCTGACTGTTATTACCTCAGCGGGGGTACTTTCCGGTATCTGAATAATATGCTTCCGTTTAGCAATGATCAGGGCGCTGGCATCCATGTTACATATCAGGAAATGGTGGAAAAGGCAATGAAAGGAACTATGGCAGACGAGTCCCGGTGCAACGGAGCAACTGATGAAGAAAATTATCCTTTTAATGCAGTAGTAACCCAAGAGGGTAAAAAGGTTCATTACGGCAACTGGCAGATCCCGGTTAACCTGGGAAGCATTGGTGTCATTTACTGGGAACATGAGGAAGGAGGAGCCAATGACGGCTACCATTTCTCCTATATCGGTTATAAAGCCAGCAGTCAGGATCCTACTTCAGTTTTGGACAAGGTAGGAGACAGTACCTTGTGTACTCGTCATGATGATGGCGGAAGAATCACGGAATACGGATATGGATATTACTATGCTACCGGCAGTGCCGAACCTGATCCGACAATGTATTGTTTCCAGGCTGGAGATAGTGAGAATGCCCAGGCTTCTGAGAACCTGACGAATCAGCTGGACGGAGTGACTGTTGTGGCATACACTACCGCCCCAGCGATTGGAATAAGCCGCAGCTCAGATACGAGTTGTTATATGAAAATGACAGCTAACGACCGAACTGCAAACGGTATCTGGCAGTTTAGTTATAACAGCCAGCTGTATACCTTTACTATCAACCCGTTTTTTGCAAATGCAATGCAGTATGGCAGCAATTCTCCAGATTATGATGGAATTCAGTCCGCTACTGTAACCGTTCTGGAAGACGGCTTCGAAGTCCAGGTAAATGCCAAGGAAGCAATGCCCGGAGAAAACGGCAAAGAATACGAAATTCGTTCTGCGGAGCAGCTGCAGTATTTGAACTGGAATTATAAAACTGGGACTGCGACGAAGATATTGGATACGACAGATGATGTGGAGCTTGTTGATAAATATTCGTATCTGGGATATATGACGGGAAATGATGCTCCGGTAAGTGCAGATTACAACTGGATTCAAAGTCATGATGTAGACGCGAATATGACATCTGCACCAGATGGCGGAAACGTTTTCTTTACACAGATTGGTTCTATGTATGATGCGAAAAGCTCTGCGAATGTAGTAGACGCAGATGCAAGTATTTCTTATTTTAATGGTGTTTATAATGGAAATACATATTCCATTAAAAATATTGAAATAAACAGTAAGAATACAGTTACTGGATTGTTTGGAAGTATTATAGGAGCTAAAGTCAGCAATGTAATTTTGTATTCGGAAAAAGGAAATTATATTCAACGATACAGTGGTAAAGAGAGGGGCTGGCATGTCCTTGGTGGTTTATGCGGACTTGCTGCTGTCGGAAAGGGAAATTCTGCTGAAAATGTAAAAATTTCAAATTGTACAGTATCAGGTTATACAATTCAGGATAACAGTGATAAAGGTGCCTATGGTGATTCCAGTATTGGTGGAATGTTTGGAATGAGCACAATGGATTTGCGTGAGTGTACTGCGGTTAATACGATTATAATTAATATGACTGAGAATAACAGAACAGAATCTGTAAGAGTTGGCGGTCTGGTTGGCAGTATGCGCGGTGTGATTTCTAATTGCTATACAGGAGGAGAAATAACCTGTACGGATACCTGTCTCCAAAAGCGAGGAACCAGACTGATGCTGGCAGGAATATCGGGTGGTATTTATATCAAAAACAAAGGAAACCTGTTGGAACTGTTAGGTAATTCTATTCTTGGTATAGAAGGAGCCAGCGATGATACAAGAGGAAATGCTGAGCAATGTAAGACCGCGACAACGATTATCCAAAATTGTTATACATATATTAAGATGCCAATTGATAAAGCAAAGAGAATTACATCCATTGAACCAATTGGAAGTAACGGAGAAACACATGATGAAAAATATAAAGACTGGGGAGAAAGTAATTATCATGTAAGAATACAGATAACTAATTGTTATTATTATGAGGATAACATTCCCGTAATACGTCATGAGTATATGGCTGGTAAGAACTGGAATAATATTGACGACACGGCAATCCCCCTTAGCTGGGCTGAAATGTCCGGAGAGAAAGATGTGGATTCCACAATTGGAGGCAAAACAGGTGAAAATGCAATAAGAGTAACTGGAAGTTTTGTTGAACTTTTGAATCAGTCAGTTGATTCAGAGGACAAATATGCTATTCGAGGTACATTTGCTAAGGTCACTACCGAAGAAAACGATCAGGATGTAGACGGTAAATACTCCTTCCCAGGCAACCGCACCGACCTGGAGGGTGAGAACTATCCGTTCCCAACGATTCTGACACAGAAAACCAAGCGTGGAACCAGCGTAAATGTTCACTACGGTGCATGGCCGTTGGAGGGTATTTTCTGGCGAGAAAGCCGCGCGACTATGGATATTTTCGAAGACATGGATTTGGAGCATACAGATGACAGCAATCAGCCAAGGGCATTGAAAACATTCTATCTGGACAGTAACCTGGTTGGTGACGACAGTCTTGGTAAAGAGCTGACTCTGAATAATGGATTCACAGTGGAATACAGTAATGGAGATGATAAAGATGACACTGCGACAGCGGCAGTTTCACAGCAGTCCGACTGGTCAGATGGCTTCTCTGAAGGCGTTGAGATTTCAGATGGCACAGAAACATTTGTATCCGCCAGTGAAGTAGGCGACAATGTACAGACTGAAACCCAGACCTCTGATCAAAAAGATTATATTGCGCAAATTGTAAAGTTGGAGTACTCTGAAGCAGAGAACTGCTACGTTGCTACAGTTGAGGCCCTGAAAACAGGAACCACGGTTATTACTGTGAGAGCAACAGTACGCAAGACTGTAGATAATCAGGAAATAGAACTGGAATATCAGGCCTCTTTCACGTTGACAGTAACAGCGGATCTTACGGTATACTCTGACTCCGCAGAAATAAAAGGAGAACTTCACCAGACATCAGATTCAATCACGCTTTATGCAGTGCCTACATCACAGGCACTTAGTGTAAAGGAAGCTGGTTCCTCCGGAAGCACAGCAGAAGTGGGTGCGGATGGTTTTTCATCAGATGGCAGTGGAGTGGCAATTGAAGAGGATGCGGCACAAAGTGAAGAAAGCGGTATTTCAATGGAATCTCTGGAAGCCGACGTGGACACAGAAAATCTGGATGATGTAGGTGGATTTGAAGCTGGCGAAGACTACGCAGATATGGTTACGGAATCAGAAGAAGCGGGCTCCTATGGCAGCAGCAATTTTGAATCTGCGCCAGAATCCAATTCGGAAAACAGTGCGGCTGAATATTTTGAGTCAGATCCCGAAACTGCTTCTGGCTTCGAAGTGGAAATCAGTGAAGGTCAGAATGTCCAGACCTCAGGTGACCAGAAAATTGCAGTCTATGCAGATACAGCACCATCAAAGAACTTTGCGTCAATGATGACCTGGACTATAACAGAAGATCCGGTTGGTGCGGTTACTGTATCAGAAATATCAGACAATCAATTTACTGTAACCATTGAGTCTCTTGTTCCGGCAACACTTACTGTGAAAGGAACCTACACGTATAAAGGCGTAGAATATACCAGCTACACTTGGATAAATGTGATAGGATTAGAAAGTGGGCAGACGGTATCCACAGATCCTTCTGACTCAGAAACAGGAGCTGACTGGGCTGGTAGCAGTGCAGACAGTGCAAACTATAGTTCGGACGCTGCATCGGGCTGGGAAGACCAGAATAACGATACAATAGACATTATACCAAATGAATCCCCGGATGATTTTTCCGAAGATGATGGCAGCTGGGAAAGCGGAGACAGTGGATTTTAAGAGAAAGGAGGTACCTGAAATGCTGAGAGAAAAAATAAGAAAGAAATTAAAATCAGAACAGGGTACCTCTATCTTCTTTGGGCTGTTACTTTTCCTGGTGGCATCTATTCTGAGTGTGGTAATGCTGGAAGGCGCAGTGACTACTGTGAAAACAGTGGCATCGGACCGGGAGTCGGAGCAGAATCAATTGAGCTGTACCAGTGCGGCACAGGTGTTAAGAGATTCTATTACCAATATAAAGCTGTCCGCAACTGTTACAGTAAAAAAAGATAAAAAGGGTGCAAATACAGAGACAGTCAAAAAATGGAATCCATCTGGATTTCTCAACTCTTCCTTGGCGACTCCATCAGACTTTGCGGATTTGATACAAGGTTACCTAAAGAAATTGGATGATCAAAATAAAAATGTTGCATCAACAGAAAAAATGGATACTCTTACCAAAAAGCTGACATTATCAACTTCAGGATCGGGATCTGAAACGGCGGTTACTCAATTCAATGACCTGGAAAACGTAAATGCAGAATTTACCATTAAGCGTATGAAAAGCACTGACGATACGAAAGCAAATGAAGTTACCTATGATATTACTGTAAGGTTAAGTACTGGTAATGGAAGTGATTCCAGCCGGGTGATACTTAGTTTAACTGGAAAAGTAAAGCAAACCGGACAGTCAGTGACGACAACAAATGATGGTAGCACTGAAGCTACCACGTATGAATACACCTGGGAAGCAAAAGACATTTTTTACAGTGACACAGAACGTACTTTGGGAGATTCACAATGAAAGAATCAGGATTAAGATTAAAAAAGAAACTGCAAAGTAAAGCCGGTGAAACAATTGCAGAGACTCTTGTTACCATGATCATTTTGTCCCTTGCAGTGCTGATGCTGGCAGGAGCAGTTGTGACGACTGCGCGTGTAAACAAGCAGGCGGACAATACAGATACCTCTTTCCAGACAAGACAAACAGGAGCAAAGGTAACAGGAACCAATTCTACGAAAGTGATCCTTTCAGAAGAGAATGCCACAGGAGATGCCGGCGGTGCATCAAGTGCGGAAATTCCGGTGCAGGTATATCAGTCCCAGACAAACAGTCTGGAAAAGAGTTATATTTATTATAAAATAAATTGAATTTTAAAGCTTTCACAGAAAACTCGCGAGCTGCGGCGGGAAAATATGAGAATGTATAATTTCTGTGCATTGGGAAGCATGTTGCTGTGAACAGGACAAACAGAAACACATTTACAGGAGAAAGGCATGAAAAATACAGCGAAGATCAAATTGAAAAACCGAATACGAAAACTGCTGTCTGACAAACGAGGCTTTTCTCTTGGAGAGCTGCTGGCGGCGACCGTTATCCTTCTGCTTGCAAGTCAGGTTATGACGCAGGGAATGGCTTTTGCCACCCGGATGTATAATGAATCTTTGACCAGATCCCACGCAAAGCAGCTGTGTTCCACCTTAACGAATGTAATTGAAAAAGAGCTTCGATATACAACAAGTGTTAATAAAGGCAGTGATGGAACGGTACTTAAGTATTTCAGTCCGACTTACGGAAAAACAGAAAGTGCTTTTGCAGCTATAGATGAAAATGAAAATAAAATTGATGGAACAGCGGGGGGCGAAATAGCGGTTCAACTAACTGCAGAGGATGGTTCCCTGTACTGGCAGAAACTGATTTCTTCTGCCAGTTACAGTTCCTTTGACCTGAAAGCAACAATTCAAAGCGTGAAACTGGAAGGAACTACCTTCCATGTAATTCTTGAAATCACAGACAAAGATGGCAAAAAGATTGTTACCAATAAATTTGATGTGATAGCAGTAAACGATATAAAATTAGACCAATTATAAAAAAGAAAATAAGACTAATTGCAACTATTCAGCAGGTACTGTTTTACGAAACGTGTAACTATAAAGGCACTGAACAGCTGCAACAAATTTGTTATAGATAGATTTAAACATGAATCACATACCGAATATAAATGCAAAGGAGAGACCCCCACATGGCATACAAACGTCTTGGTGACCTGCTGATCGCGGCGGGGACGATTACACCGGAAGAACTGGATATGGGACTGCAGAGGCAGAAGGAGACCAAGGAACGACTTGGAGCGGCTTTGATTTCAGCGGGAATCATCACAGAGGCAGAGCTGATCGAGGCACTTCGTCTTCAGCTGGGTATTGAATACATAGATCTTTCGAAAACCACCATTCCTATTTCCATGGCACAGGTTGTTCCGAAAAACATTGCGAAACAGTTCCAGGTAGTGCCGGTCCGCATGGAGCGGGACGAGCTTTATCTGGCCATGAGCGACCCTATGAACTTCTATGCGATCGAGGAAGTTAAGAAAGCAGTCCGTAAAAAGATTGTTCCGATGATTGCTACCACAGAGGGCGTGGAGCATGCCATCCTGGTCCTTTACGGAAACGAAGGCGCCGCAAGGGCTATTGAGGCCATGAAGCGTGAGGTTCCGACCGAAGAGGACAATGGCGAAGAAGCGCAGTTTACAGGAAATATCCTCAACGACAACATCAACGATGCGCCGACCATCCGCCTGGTAAACTCCATTATCGAGCGTGCCATTCTGGAGCGTGCCAGTGATATCCACATTGAGCCAAAGGAAAAAGAGCTTCAGGTGCGCATGCGTATTGACGGTGTGCTCCGTAAGATTCTGACAATCCCCAAGAACCTTCAGAACTCCGTTATTTCCCGCTTGAAAATCATGAGTGGAATGGATATTGCAGAACGTCGTGTTCCACAGGATGGACGATTCAATGTTAAGAACAAAAAGCGTGAGTTTGACCTTCGTGTAAACTCCCTTCCTACTGTGTATGGAGAAAAAATCGTAGCCCGTCTTCTGGACAAAAGGGCCGGCTATCTTACTCCGGATTCCATCGGTCTTATGGGTGACAACCTGAAGAAATACCAGCGGGCTATCCACTGTACCAGCGGTGTTATTCTGATCGCCGGACCTACCGGAAGTGGTAAATCTTCCACCATGAATACCATGATTTCCCAGTTAAATACAGAGGAAGTCAATGTAGTAACCCTGGAGGATCCGGTCGAGTACAATATCGACGGAGTAAATCAGGTGCAGATCAATGAGAAAACAGGCATGGATTTTGCCAATGGTCTTCGTGCCATCCTTCGTCAGGACCCGGATATCATTGCCGTCGGAGAGATTCGAGACGGTGAAACCGCCCAGATCAGTATGCGTGCCGCAATTACCGGACACGTTGTGCTTTCCACAATCCATACCAACGATGCTGTGGGAACGATCGAACGTCTGGAGGATATCGGCGTTGAGCCGTACCTGATTGCCACTGCTCTCCGCGCCGTTATTTCCCAGCGACTGGTCCGCCGGATCTGCCCCAAGTGTAAAAAGAGCTATGAGGCGACAGACGAGGAAGTAAGACGCCTTGGACTCAGCACGGAGCATAAGCATATTTTCTACCGTGGCGAGGGCTGCGCAGACTGCTTTAATACAGGCTACCGCGGACGAATCGGTGTATTTGAGATTCTGGAAATCACCCCGGAAATCCGCCCCCTCATTTCCCAGCAGGCCGGACGCCCCGCTATCGAACAGGAACTGGCCAGTGCTCACAGCGAGTTCAAGACACTGCGTGAAAATGCCATTCAGCTGGTGGAAGAGGGAATTACCACTGCCGAGGAAGTGCAGCGAGTCATTTACGAAACCGGGGATGTGAAGAAAGCAGAAGAGGAGTAATCCGTTTAGTTGACTAAATTGCTATCTAATGTGTTGAAGTTTCAGTCAGTACACAGCATTGAAGACCTTTTACCCCACCAAAATACAGAAAGTCAGGAGACCAAAATCATGTACAACATAGAAGACCTAACCGAACAAGCCCGCCGCAGCGGCGCATCCGACATCCATCTGGTATGCGGCCTGCCGCCGAAATACCGTCTGGATGGCCAGCTGGAGAACATGGCAGAGGAACGCCTTTCAGAAAAAGACTGCGATATGCTTTGCCAGGACCTGGCGAAAGACGCTATGTACGAAAAACTGGAATATACCGGAGAACTTGATTTTTCCCGTGAAATAAGAGGAATCCGCTGCAGATGCCATGTATTCAAACAGCAGGGCAAAGTTTCCGCAGCCATCCGTCTGCTCAGCGAATCTATTCCAAGACTGGACTCCCTGGGGCTTCCCCCCTCTGCGCTGGAATTCACCAGCCTCCACAAGGGAATCGTCCTGGTAACCGGTGAGACCGGTTCTGGTAAATCCACCACTCTGGCAGCCATGCTGGACGAAATCAATCACACCAGAAAAAACCACATTGTAACGCTGGAAGATCCGATTGAGTATGTATACACCCCAGACCTCTGTGTCATCAACCAGCGTGAGGTTGGCAAAGACACTGCAAGCTTTTCCGAAGGTCTTCGTGCCAGTCTGCGAGAAGACCCTGACGTAATCCTTATCGGTGAAATGCGAGACAAGGATACCATCGAAACTGCGATCACAGCAGCTGAGACCGGACACCTTGTATTCGGAACCCTGCACACAGGCAGTGCTTCCGACGCTATTGACCGTATGGTGCAGGTTTTTCCGGAAGGAATGCAGAACCAGATCCGTCTGCAGCTTTCCATGACCCTGATGGCTGTTATTTCCCAGCAGCTTGTTAAGAAAAAAACAGGCGGCCGTGTGCTGGCAAGTGAGGTTATGGTTGTAACCGATGGTATCCGAAACATGATCCGCGGCGGAAACACCCCTCAGATCGCCAACGCCATTGCCACAAGCGCGGCAATCGGCGGACAGACCATGGACCAGTCATTGGTAAACCTGGTACGTTCCAGACAGATCGACAAGGCGGTGGCTGTGGAGTATAGTCACGACCAGGCTTACGTGAAGAAAAATGCGTAAAGGACTTTAGATGCATATATATTTTTCATTGTTTCGGAAAGCGAAAATTCGAATTTGAAAAAAGCACTTCCCTGCATATTGATCAGCAGTGAAGTGACTTAAAGGCTGCGTGGCATAAAAACTGCGCAAGAAAGGTGGACAACAATTGGCAACCTACAAATACACAGCCATCTCCAAAGACGGAGTAAAGGTCTCTGGCGTGGTAGAGGGCTTCAATGAGTTTGACGCGGTTGACCGCATCAAGCAGGACTGCGATATTGTTCTGAAGCTTACAGAGGTGGGAGAGAAGAAGCCCGGGCTTCTCAGCATGGAAATCGGCGGCAATCGTCTGAACGCCAAAGCTTTTTCCCTGATGTGCGCCCAGTTTTCCATTATCCTCCAGTCCGGAATCCCCATCGGCCGTACCGTCCGGCTGATCGGAGACAAAATGACAGACAAAAAGCTGAAAGGCATTCTGAAAAAAGTGGCAGAGGATGTTGAGGCAGGTCGAAGCGTGGCAACCAGCTTCCAGGAGCGGGGCGGCAAGCTGCTTCCGGCGGTTTTTATCGAGACCATCCGCGCCGGAGAGGAATCCGGTAACCTGTCCAAGGCCTTTGAGACCATGTACCAGCATTATGACAAGCAGGTAAAAATGCGTGCAAAAGTGCGAAATGCCCTGATTTATCCGGTTTTCGTCCTTGCACTTGCAGTAGTGGTAGTAATCGTTCTGATGGTGAAGGTTGTACCTACCTTTATGGACATTTTTGCATCCTATGATGCAGAACTGCCGCTGATCACACAGTCCCTGATCCTGATATCCAACTTTTTCCGGAAATATATTTTCCTGATCATAGTTGTGTTCGCTGCCATCGCCCTTATCTTCAAGCTTTACGCCAATACGGAAAAGGGCAGGATGAACGTGGCGAAGCTTGCACTGAAAATCCCGGTGCTTGGAAATGTGACCCTTCTTAGTGCGGCCAGTGAGTTTGCCGCAAATCTGACCACATTGATCGGAGCTGGTCTGCAGCTTACAAGAGCGGTCAGCATTACGGCAAGGGTTATCAACAACTATTACATCAGCCAGTGTGTGGGGAAAATGACCTCCCGTCTGGAAGAGGGGCACACCCTTGGCGAGTGTATGCGGGAGGCCGACTGTCTGCCGGATATTCTGGTGGATATGACCGCTGTTGGAGAGGAAACTGGTGAGCTGGAGAGCACTCTGCATACAGTTTCCGGTTATTATGAATCTGAACTGGATATGGCAGTACAGGACGTTCTGAAAAAACTGGAGCCCACTTTGCTGATCGGTATGGCAGTTATTGCCGGATATATTGTTCTGGCAGTTTATATTGCAATGTTCCAGATGTACAGCGTTATGTAATTCCGGGAAAAGAAGGCTGCCCTTCCTGCTGTTTGCGAAAAAAGTGCCGAAAAAAAGAGGCTTACGAAATAAAACTACAAAAAATTTGGAAAAACAGGTAAAATTTTAAAATGTCGATATATGAAGATACCTTTTTTATGATATACTGTTGTGTATTAGCAGGTGTTTTTGGTGCGGTGCTTGGATCTTTTCTGAACTGCGCCGCATGGCGGATCGCTCATGGAGAATCCTTTGTGAAAGGAAGAAGCCACTGTACAAGCTGCGGACATGTTCTGGGCTTTCTGGATCTGATCCCGGTTTTTTCCTGGATATTTCTGGGCGGAAAGTGCCGTTACTGTAAAACAAAAATCAGCCCAAGATACATGCTCACGGAGCTGTTTTTTGCACTGGTGAGCGTGCTTACTCTTCTTCGGTTTGATCTTTCGCCGGAGTTTGTGCGAAATATGGTGCTGGCCTGCTGTCTGTTCTGTCTTTCCCTGGTGGATCTGGAGATTTTCGAGATTCCCAACGGATGCCTTCTGATCCCTGTAATTGCCTGGTTCGTGGCGATTCCTTTTACGGAAATGAGCGGAATGGACGTTTTATATCATGTGGCTTCAGGAGTGGGCTACGGAGCGGTTATGCTGGCTCTTGTCCTGCTTTTTGATAAAATTCTTGGAAAAGAGACCATGGGAGGCGGCGATCTGAAGCTTTTTGTGGTGATGGGATTGTACCTGGGAGTGGCAGCATCCCTGTTTGCCCTGTTTTTTTCCTGTATTCTCGGCCTTATTATGGGAGCTATCCAGAAACGGGGAAAAGAGAAGAAAGGGCCGCAGATTCCCTTCGGACCTGCCATTGCACTGGCGTTTTATGCTATGCTGCTGTATGGGGACGGGCTGGTGAACTGGTATATGGGGCTGCTGTAAAGCACAGATGCAGAAAGCCTTTTTCAAATACTGTGCGGCCCGGATTGAAACAAGAAAAGACATAGAAAGAGGATATATGGCAAAATCATGTCTTGGAATTGATATAGGCAAGGATCAGATGAAGTTGGTTCTGATGAAAGGTGAGAATATTGTGAAGACCGCTTCGGTGCAGATGCCGGAAGGGCTTCTCAAGGATGGCAGAATTGTTTCTGTGGAGACCACAGGAGAATTGATCCGAAAAACCATGAAAGAGAATAAGATCCGCTGTAAAGAAGCGGCTGTTGTGGTGTCTTCAGGAATCTGTTTCCTTCGTAATGTGACGATGCCGGAAATGACTGCGGAGCAGCTGGTTTACAACCTGCCTTATGAATTCCGTGATTATATTACAGATGAATTAAAGAAGTATGTTTTTGATTATTCCTGGGGTTCCGGAGAGGAAATGCCCAAAGGCAAGAAGCTGAAGAAAGCTTCCAAAAAGAAAAAGAAAGAGGAAAAGCCAGAGGAAGAGGAGAACCAGAAGCGCAATGAGATGGAGCTTCTTGCAGCAGCAGCGCCTCTGGAGGTAATGGAGGATCTTCGCCTGATGACGCGAAAGGCAGGTCTGAAGCTGACGTTTGCAGCTCCTGAGGTGTCTGCCTGTGAGAATCTTCTTCACTATAAGCTGAGAAATGAGCAGGATAAAGATAAAGAATATGGAATCCTGGATCTGGGAAGTACATCCAGCCGCCTTTTTATTTTCAAAGGGGACAGACATCAAGTTACCCGTGTGATCGAGCGGGGGATGGAGCAGGTGGAAGAGCTGCTTGCAGATACTTTTCATATTGATATTCATCTGGCTCATACCTGGCTGTTGGCGAACCATGAGGACTGTATCCACAGTGAGGTGTGCCAGGATGCTTTCTCCCAGATCAGTGTAGAGCTGATGAGGGCTCTGAACTTCTATCAGTTCAGTAATCCGGAAAGCCGCCTGGAAGATATTTATATCTGCGGCGGTGGTGCTTCCATAGCCACCATGCGCCAGAGCCTTGAGGAAAATCTGGATGTGAAGATCCATGAGGCCGGGGAGCTTCTGGAGAGAATGAATGGAAGCGGGGATGAGACGTCATCTCTTTGGATGCTTGCAGCCGGTACCGCTCTTGGACGTACTGCCCATGCGCCCAAGAAGCAGATCAATCTGGCCCTTGCAGGACAGAAGAAAAAACATTATTTCGTTGCCATTCCGGCTATTGGAGCAATTGTTGTAGCTGCCGGAGTTATTGGAAAAGTTGCAGTTGCAGACAGATTGGTGAAAATGAGCGAAGCGCAGAGTGCCGCGTCTGAGCTGCAGAAGCAGGTGGATGACATTACTGCTTATATTGATAGCTTCGGGGATCTGCAGGAAACATATGCCCACTATACTTATCAGGGGCTGAATGCAGATGAGTTCAGTTATCTGAACCGCCCGGAGGTTTTGCAGCTGATGAAGAATGTAATTTTCCAGAAGGTGACGGTAAGCAGCTGGAGCGTAAGCGGGAATCAGCTGACGCTTCCGGTGACCGGAGAGAATCTGTCAGACATTAACAGTCTGGTGCAGGAGCTGGAGCAGGTTCCAATCGTGGATTACTGTAATGTGATGACTGCTGTTACAGATTCCAGTTCCACAGATGAAAATGGAAATCCTGTTTCACCGGATGCAGTTACAGGACAGATTATTGTTTATCTGCTGGATCCGCTGTATGTGGAGAGCGGAGAAGGAAGTGAGGAATATGGTGTCGCTGCGGACAGTGATGGAAACATGACCGGAGCGGTGGACGGAACTGTAGTTGATGGTGGAAATGAGACTGGAGTGGTGGACGGAACTGTGGTTGATGGTGGAAATGAAGCCGAAGCCGTGGATGGTGCTGCGACCGGTGATGGAAACGAGACTGAAGCAAATGATGGATTCGAGGCAGGCACAGAGGGAGGAGCACAGGAATGAAGATCATGAGCCGTGATTTTACTACAAGAGAAAAAATTATGCTTCTGGTGCTTACCCTGATCCTTCTGGCAGCCGGATATTATGCAGTGATTGACCAGCCGATCAGAACCGCGATCAATGAAGCGAAAAGCCAGCAGGACGAGCTGAATACAGAGCTTATGCTTCTTCAGACCAAGGCCGCTTCGTTGTCCCGCATGCAGAGCGAGCTGGATTCCATCGAACAGAGCGGAAGCCTTGGAAAAATGGGAAGCTACAATAATTCCAAGGCAGAACTGGATGAGCTGAACCAGCTTCTTCAGGATGCCAATACATACGATATCAGCTTCAGCGACGTGACAAGGGACGGCGACCTGATCCGCAGATCATTCAGCCTGACCTTTTCAGCGTCTGATTATGACAAGGCCGCAGACCTTGTAAACCGTCTCTGCACAGGCGAGTGGAGATGCATTGTAAGTGATCTCCGCTACGTTGCCGCCGGAGACGACCTGGATACAGGAAGCGTGAACGTAGGAGTGACCGCTACCTTCTATGAGACCATGCAGGGCGGAAAAGCAGACAGCGGACTTCCTGCCGATACTTCTGCAGCAGCCGGTGCGGCTTCTGCCAACGGTTATTGATGAGCTGTTAGAGCGGGAAATGATGTAGATATTTTTATTTTATTGTGGAAAATGGGGGATAACCAGTTATGCTGCGGGCAGCAATTGTGGAAAAGTCAAAAGAACACAGAGAATATATCCGTGCCAGTCTTACCGGTATAAATATGGATATTCAGGTGAGCGAATATGCAGATGAATATGACTATCTGGACGATCTTAATGAGGATGCGTCTTCTTTTGATATTCTGCTGCTGAATACTACGATTCACAGAGAAGGAGACGGACTGGAGCTGGCAGCGAAGGTACGTGCCCGGAGCCGTAAGGTAATGATCTGTTTTATCACAGATTCCCAGAGGTACTATGCGGAAGCTTTTTCCGTATTTGCTACCGGGCATCTTCTTTATCCTTTTGATGTAAGTGAACTGCATAACTGCATTACTTTTTTCTGGCAGAAGCCGACCATGGAGCGCCGTGCATCCCTTATGCTGAAGGAGGTGGGCGGAAGCTTTCGCCGTGTGTACTGCAGAAATATTTTGTATGTGGAGAGCGCCAACCGCAAGGTGATCCTGCATCTGGAGAATGGCGAAATTATAGAAAGCTACGCCAAGCTGGACGAGCTGGAACAGCAGCTTCCAGGCAGATTATTTTTCCGGTGCCATCAGAGTTATATTATCAGCCTTTATTTTGTGGAGAAAATGGATACCGGAAAGTTCATAGTCCAGTCTGCCGAAATTCCTGTTTCCCGGAAATATCAGCGCGCGGCACGGGAAATGTATTATGATTATATGTTTGAAAAAATGTGAAAGCGAAGTCGGATATGGCAGCTTGAGAAAGGAAATGGGAAATGTCCTTTCTCAGGCTGTTTTTGGATATATCTATAAGCTGGTACTGTCAAAAATGACAGAAATTGTGTCAAAAACTACATCCAATAGCGATTTTCGACAAAAATGTTGCTATTATTGACATTATGTACACAAATTAAAAAAATTTTGTTATAATACAAACATCCTAAGAGAAAGGAGCGGAACGGAAAGTGGCAGTGCAAAAGTTAGATGCCATCGATGGAATGAATCAGAGACAGAACAGACATTTTTTTACATCCTATCCTGAGATGAATGAAGTGTTAAACAGATTTGCAGCAGAAGCAGACGCGGATGATATCTGGATATCTGCCGAGGTTCAGGAGCTTAGGGAAAATCGATCAGGTAATCAGCTTTGCCAGATTGTAGGCATGGCACTTGATACAGCGAAACGAAATTGTATCGAGACCACACCCCCACGGGGACGCTACATAAGAATCCGTTGCCGGGACATGCAGGAGCAGACATTGATTAAGATTCAGTATTCCTGCGAGGACCGTATGCTTCGGGAATTCGACAAGGCTATCGTTAAGATGCGAGATCTTATCGAATCGGTTGGTGGTTATTTGAAGCTTCAGCTTGACGGTGACAAGGGAATCATAAAGATTGCCGTACCGGATAACTGAAAATCCTGAAACGCTTCGAAATCTTAAAAATGAAAAATGGGAGGCTTTAAAATGTTAAAAAAAGCGAAAGAGAACAAAAAAGGTTTTACTCTGGCTGAGCTGCTTATCGTTGTAGCTATTATCGCCGTGCTGGTTGCGATTTCAATTCCGATTTTTAACAGTCAGTTAGAGAAGAGTAGAGAGGCTGTAGATGCTGCTAATATTCGCGCTGCATATGCAGAAATTACAGCTGATGCGTTGACTGGAAAAACAGATACTACAAAAACAATAACACCAAAGCAGACAAATGCTGGCTGGCAGACAAAATTTGATTTTCCAGAGGGATTAGTAACTAAAACGGGAAGCGAAAGTACTAAAATTGTTAATTCGACCAACGTGACATTGGCGTGGGAAAACAATCAAGTAACTGTTACTTGTTCACTTGCACAGGAAACTAAATAGTATGTTATATTTCACTTATTGAAAACAGTAAAATTGGAGAATTAAAATGTTAAAAAAGATTAAAGAAAACAAAAAAGGTTTTACATTAGCAGAGTTACTTATTGTGGTGGCAATCATTGCAGTTTTGGTAGCAATCAGTATTCCGATTTTCAGTAGTCAGTTAGAAAAATCCAGAGAGGCCGTTGACCTTGCTAATATTCGTGCAGCATACGCTGAGTGCGCTTCAGCAGTTCTTACTGATGATAGTAAAGCTGGTTATTACCAAGAGGTTTCTGTTAAGCAGCAGAAAGATGGCTGGGATTCAAAGCCAGATAAAATTGCAGGTACATTAGAGATTGCTACGGATCCAGTTGGTTCAAAACTTGGAGAAACTAATAAAAAAGTATTGGTTTGTGTGAGCAAGAATGGAAACTTAGAATTAAAGGTGAATGTTCCCGATGGATATCAAAAAATTTCATAAAGAATAAATATGTTTGCATCCTGTCAAGTTAATGCTTTTGTATTACTTGTACAGGATGTTTTTACTATATGATGTAGTAAATAAGATTTTATATGATAAAGGGACATAAACCACTTATATAAACGAAATAGAATTCCCCCGGAAATCTTGCATATTTCCGGGGGCGATGAATTATTGTTCTAATTCTTGTCTGTTATTATTTTATATACAATAAACGAAAAAATGTAAGTTTAAAAGCTGTGACAGAAATTGCAATTAATTATTAATTGTAATGGTTGCTGTAGGTTTACCACCATTAGATGGAAAGTCAAATTCTACAGTCGCAGTTTTATTTGCAACACCGGCTACAGCTGTGACAGTAAACGGAAGTTCGGTTGCACCATTACCATAATCAGCATCAGTACTTTTTATTGCAACATCAGCCACACGTATTTTACCGACACCATCTTTAAATGCATTATCAACAATTACATTTGCATCATCTGAACTTCCTGTAAGCGCTGCTGCAGATGCTTCCGCATATGCAGATCTCAAGTTAGCAATAGTAACTGCATCTCTTGATTTCTCTAATTGACTTGTAAAAATTGGAATGCTAATTGCTACTAATACTGCAATAATAGCTACTACAATAAGCAATTCAGCTAAAGTAAACCCTTTTTTATTTTTCTTTAATTCTTTTAACATAATTTCCTCCGTTCACAAATACCTTTATTTTACTTCTTTATGCGTAGCATCTTCTGTAATCACAGTTGTATTAATAGTCACTGTGCCATTTGGGGCTACAGACACATAGACAGTACTACCTTTTTTTACTTTCAAACTTGAAAGATTTTCTCCAGCAACATTAGTTGCATCAATCTTCCAATCTGCATCATCTGTCTGAGTTATAGATACTGTTTTAAAATATGTAATGTTATCTCCAGATAAAACTTCTGCAGAAACTTCCGCATATGCAGCACGAATATTGGCTAAATCTACAGCCTCTCTGGATTTCTCCAACTGGCTAGTAAAAATCGGAATACTAATTGCAACCAGCACGGCCCCTGTCGTTCGAATTTTCTCATAGTTGAACGAACTTACATGCTGTTTAAATACGCCCCAAAACATATAAGAAGACATTGTATGGATTTAAAAATGCGGTTTCTGCCAAAAACATCCTGCCCAGTCAAATCTCTTTGCGAGTATGACGGATGCAGGATATTTTTGCTAAACCAGTAAAATTGTTAATACCTTTAATCGTGCTTGGTTTCCCTTATTGAAATTTAGAGCCTTCTTCAAACATGCCCTAGTTTCCGGTTACATGCATTCTTTTTTCAAGTTCTTTTTCCATATCAGCACGCTCTTTTTCTCTCTGCGTATTTCGTCTTTCAGCCTGAATGTCCATTTTTTCCATATTTTCAAATAGATAGCCCATTCCACGACCTCCAATCTCGCCCATCATTTCTCTTACTTCGTCTATGGGCACATTCATCTTTATTAGTAAAGCCCACAAAATCTTTTTATAGATTTCTTTTATCGATTCCGGTGCATTGCTGTAAGCCAATATTTACAAGTTCATAGTAGCATGCCCGAATATAAAATACAATAAAGAACTGTTCGAAATAGCCTTCCGAATTTATGTTATATTGAGCTTAACCCAAAAACATATGAGGAGGCAGCCAATGAACCAGATTTTAACCTTTCAGTTAGCCAGTATTTCCCTAAATGCAGAAGTTCCGGAAAATAACGGCATTTCCGGAAATGGCTCAATTTCAGAAGCCTTTGAGGATCATGGACTTCTGCGGTTTTCACTGAGCAATTTGCCTGGGCGGGCGAGAGCAAATCTGTCCGCTATTCTGGCGGAAAAGCAATCTCTTATTAACAAAGCAATTCCTGATTTTACCATGGAAGAGGACTCCATTTTGATTGGGAATGAGAACTCTTTCATTTCTCCTGAGAAAGAAGAGGCATACCGCCAGTTCCTGGAGAAATTGTTTCAGACAGCCCGTGCCCGCAAATGGGTAGTGCCTAATCGAAAGAATACCAATTCCGGATCCAGTGAAAAATATCGTTTTCGAAACTGGCTGAACCAAATTGGCTTGAAAGGTGTAAAATATGCCAACGTCCGAAAAATTCTTACTGAAAATTTATCTGGCAGCAGTGCATATTCCAGTCAGGAAAAGATGGAAGCTTACAATAAGAAGAGAAGGGAGGCCAGACAATATGAGCGAAATACAGAAGACAAGTCTTTTGTCCCATTATGAAAATCTTTTATCCATTTCAACAGCAGAAAATCCTTTATCTATTCCGGCAGCGGCAACTTTCTCATCCATTCCCACCGCAATATACTGCCGCGTTTCCACCCTTCACCCCCATCAGCAGGATTCCCTGGAAAATCAGATTCGCCATTATCAGGAATTTATGAAGAAAACCCCAAATTATATTTTGACAGAAATATATTATGATTTTGGAATTTCCGGATACAAAGAGACCCGCCCTGGATTTTGCAAAATGATGGAAGATGCCCGGAAAGGCTGTTTTCGGCAGATTATTACGAAATCCATTACCCGTTTTGCCCGCAACACAGATACTGTGCTGAAAACCACCCGGCAGTTGAAGGAACTGGGAGTTGATATATATTTTGAACTTCAGAAAATCCATACGCTGTCTCAGGAAGGGGAACTGCTGCTGACTCTTTTTGCGGCATTTGCCCAGGCGGAAAGCGAAAATGCCAGATGGCTGACTAAGATGGCGATTCAGCAGAAATACAGAAAGGGTCATCCCATGCGGCAGCTGCACCGCTGTCTGGGATATCAGAAAGACCAGGCGGGAAATCTGGTTCCGGATAAAAATGCAGAACTTGTACGGCAGATTTTCCAGATGGCAGCTGACGGATGGAGCATCAGCCAGATCACAAAATATCTGAACGAAAACAAAATTACCACTCAGAATGACAGGACCTTCAGCCGTTCCACAGTAAGCCGGATCCTTCACAACCACGCCTATAAGGGAGATTATATTTGCCAGAGATATTATGTAAACAATCAGCGAAAACTGGTACGAAATAAAGGGGAAAAGCAGATGTATTACATCCGGCACGATCATCCGGCAATCGTTTCTGAAGAAATGTGGGAAACCGCACAGGAAAAGCTGGCAAAGAAGAGCGAAAGAAACAGGCAGGAGCTACCTTCTGATGAGATTGTCGTAACGAAAAAAGCCCAGGATCCAGATACACTGGAGAAAATAAATCAGAAAAAAACAATTTCACAGAAAGAAGAATCTGGATTTATCCCGGATAAACCGCCTTTAACTCTCGCCAATTATCCTTACAAAGACCGGATTTTCTGCAAATACTGTGGCTCCAGGCTGCGGCGGATCATTGCCAGAAACCACTCTGTCTGGTGGATCTGCAATGGTCTCAGCCGAAAAGGAAAAGCTTTTTGCAAAGGGGTCCGCATACCAGATGAAAAGCTTTCCCCGCTTCGGAACATCCGTTTTTCAGCATATATCGGAAAGGAGCTTATAGATGGAAAAGAAACTTACGGTTATTCCTCCAAGCCAGACGAATGGAAACGCTAAATCTGCCAACAGTTCCCAATGCAGAGTGGCAGCATATTGCAGGGTGTCTACCGAACAGGAAGAGCAGCTGGGCTCTTTTGCCAATCAGATTGCATATTACACGGATTATATTAATGAAAAAGAGGAATACCAGCTTGCCGGAATCTTTTCCGATGAGGGGATTTCCGGTACTGGTACGCGAAAAAGGGCAGGCTTTCGCAGCATGATCGCGGCTTGTGAGGCGGGAAAAGTAGATCTGGTGATTACCAAATCTATCAGCCGTTTTGCCCGGAATACCCGGGATTGTCTGTATTACGCAAGATATTTGAAGAGCCTTGGGATTCCGGTGATTTTCGAAAAAGAGGGGATTAACACGATGGAGTCGTCTGGTGAGCTTTTGTTTACCATTCTTTCCAGTCTGGCCCAGGAGGAATCACGAAATATTTCCGAAAACACCAGGTGGGGAATCCGTTCCAGGTTTCAGCAGGGAATCCCTCACATTAATGCCGCTTGTTTTCTGGGATACGATAAGGATGAGGCGGGGCATCTGGTAATAAATGAAGGGCAGGCGAAAGTGGTGCGGCGGATTTTTCGTGAGTTTCTGGAGGGGTGGCAGCCATCTGAAATAGCACGAATGCTGAATACCGAAAATGTTTCGGGCGTGCATGGCGAATCTCGTTGGGCTGCGGTTTCGGTCGTTCGCATCCTTCAAAATGAAAAGTACAAGGGAGATCTGCTTATGCAGAAGTATTACATCCGGGATTTTCTTACGAAAGAGCTGGAAAAGAACGATGGAAAACTGACACAGTATTATGTGGAAAATGATCATGAAGCGATCATAGAGAGGGAAATATGGGACGCGGCACAGCTGGAAATCAACAGGATCAAAGAGTTTAAACGGAATCATCAGATCCGGGAGCTGGGAAGCAGCAGTCTGGAACCTTTTTATGGAAAAAATTTTTGTGGGTGCTGTGGTGGAAGGATGGTGAAGAAGAGCAGAAAAAGCGTGTGGCGCTGCATAAATTCCGGCAAAGAAAAGGGCGGATTTTGTAAAGCTAAGCCTGTTGAGGGGCATAAGATGGAAGAATATGTAAGCGCTGCCTGGGCACAGCTGGTATCCCAGAGAGAAAATCTTCTGCCAGGCTGGGAGAAAGATATTGCCCAGGGAAATGCCCTGGAGCGCTTACGTGCAGCACAGATGAAAGAACTGACCGAAAAGTATCCTGCCTGGTTCCAGGCGGCGAAGAAGACGAGAATGGTGATCGGGGAAATTATAATTGGGGGTGATAAGGGGTGTGAGATTTTGTTTATGGATGGCGTAAGGCTGGTGACGGATTAGAGCCTTTTTTGAAAAATCATTCCCGTTACCAGGGGAATAGGCTGTGAAGAAAGAAAGCGGAAGAATTTAGCAGATTTTCGAAAAGTACTTGTAAATCAAGAACTTCAATGTTATTATGATAAAAAGCATATTTCTCATATAGTTCAAGGCATATCCGCCATCTGATTTATCTAATCACACATCAGAAATCCATGCTTTTTAACCCATTAACGAAGAAGAGCAGGAGTTCTGAATGAAAGGTATGTATGCTTAGCTTGTCTTTTCTGACTCCTGCAAAGAAAAGGAGGACCAGCCTATGGTAAACAGAAACTACAAGGACACGATATTCCGGATGCTATTTTCAGATCGAAAGAATCTGTTATCGCTTTATAATGCGATTAATGGAACATCCTATATGAATCCGGAAGACCTGGAGATTGTCACACTTGAGAATGCGATTTATATGGGAATGAAAAATGATCTGTCGTTTATTATTGACACCAATCTTTTCCTGTATGAGCATCAGTCAACATACACACCGAATATGCTCTTACGGGATCTTTTTTACATATCCGCTGAATACCAGAAGCTGGTGAATAAGAAGTCTTTATATTCATCAGCATTGCAGAAAATACCGGCACCGAACTTTATTGTATTTTATAATGGTACAGAGCGGAAAGAAGACAGATGGGAGAACCGTTTGTCAGAAGCATATGAGAATATATCCAGTGAACCGAAACTTGAACTTAAAGTAGTAACTTTGAATATCAATGAAGGCAGTAATAGGAAATTGATGGAACAGTGCCAGATACTAAGGGAATATGCAATATATGTAGCGCGGGTTCGTAAATATGCAAAATATATGCAACTGGAAACAGCTGTAAAAAAAGCTGTAGATGAATGTATTTAGGAGGAAATTCTGGAAGAATTTCTTCGGAAAAATAGAGCGGAGGTTATCGCAGTGAGTATATTTGAATATGACAAAGAAGAGGAAGAACGTAAACTGAGAAAAGCTGAGTTTGAGGCTGGTGAGCAAAGCGGAATACAAAAAGGAATACAAAAAGGAATACAAGAGGGAATACAGAAAGGAAAGGAATTGAAAACAAAAGAAATTGTCAATTCACTACTTCAGGATGGAATGGGCATTGAAAAGATTGCAGAACTGCTGAAAATTAGCAGAGAACATGTTTTGGAATTAGCAGGAATGAAAATGTCAAAATATGATGGCTTATAAGCCAATACGAAAAGGAATATCCAACGCAATTTTGGGCTTTTAACTATAAATTGCATTGGATATTCTTAATGTTTTCTTTGCACCCCATTCTACTTGTTAATTCCCCCATCAAGTGCTAAAATCAAAACAAATGAAGTTCTGCAATGGTCTAATAAATCTATCAATCTATCTCAGGAAGGAGCAAAAAATCTATGAAAAAGAATCACCACTTTCATCGGCTGGTTCGTCTTTGCCTCATCATTTCCCTGCTTCTGCTGTGCAGTACAAGCCAGGTATTTGCTGCAGCAAAGGTAAATGTGAAAAACACCAAAATCAAATTATCAGCCACCAAACTCACCTACAATCAAAAAGCCCAGCGCCCGAAGGTAAGCGTCACCTATAAAGGCAAAGTCCTGAAAGAGAAGAAAAACTATGTTTTAAAGTACTCTAAAGGCTGCAAAAAGGTAGGCACCTACACTGTCCAGATTATTGGAAAAGGTGCTTATACCGGCAAAGTGAAAAAGCAGTTTACCATTTTGCCTCCAAAGACCCAGGTAATGGGTGGTTATGTTGGAAAAAAGACTGTCAGTGTGATAATAAAAAGGCAAACCGCTCAGACCAGCGGTTACCAGCTGCGCTATGCCACAAATTCCAAATTAAAAAATGCGAAAACCATAACAGTCAAAGGAAACAAAAACAACACCGTTTCCCTCAATGGACTGAAAGCCGGAACTACATATTATATGCAGGCCCGTACCTACATGGCCATTAAAGGAAAGAAATATTATTCCAAATGGTCTTCCACAGAACATTGCAAAACAAGCGGAAAGTCAAAAGAAAATACTTCAAATACAACACCTACCCCTAAGCCGGTTCCGAAATTAACGCTCGAAGAGGGAAAAGCAAATATAACCCTGGAAAGCGGAAGGTATTATGAGATTGAAACTTCAAATGGAATCAAAGACATTAATATTTCTGATCCGGCTGTTGTATATTCCACAGATGAAGCTGAAGGCGGAAACAGCCGCTTATTTGCGACACTTGAGCCTGGGAAATGCGTGATTACCATCACGGATATTTATGGACAAAAAATTACTTCCACGGTTTCAGTTACCCAGAAGCTATACAATCCGCATACTGAGACTTCTTATGTAGTGACATCTGAAACCGTTGACAGCACCCTTCCTGTTCCAGCCATCAAGTCAATAGATTATGGTGACGGATGGGTGGATTTGAACTGCCCGGGAACTTTTTCCCAGTCAGATCCTTATGTTGGTTACGAAGGTTATCTTTCTTACAATGATAAGTTTGCATACAGTGTTCAGGATATACGAACAATCGGTGAAGATGACGGGATAGGAAGTGTGAGTTTCTATTATTTAGACTTAGGCCGCAGTTATTATGCAAAAGTACGTTCTTACACCATCCGCAATAATGTAAAAGTCGTTGGACCGTGGAGCGAAATTCGTAAAGTAGATTTGCCAATATATGATACGAAAGGCACAACACCTGCTAAATATACCTATGAAATTTATGGTCTGGATAAGCAGAAAGCAGATATTTACACACAGTGTATCAAACCTCTTTTTATAAAAACAGACAATCCGGATCTGAATTCTTTTAGACTGATCTGTGATGGAGAAAGCCCTTTGATAAATGTGTATTCAGGTGGAACAACGCACATATATGATGATATTCCTTATGAAAACGGCGATTCCGAGACAACTTCCCTGAAAAAAGTAAAAGGCGGTTATATCGGATATGTATATTTTGAAAAAGCAGGAACTTACAATATCGAATTCCGAGAATACTCCATGTCTGGTTATACGGTTGCAAAAACAGTGGCATTAAATGTTATGGATTATGACCAGGCTGAGAAAGCATGGATGACTGACATTATCAACAAAGTTACAACTTCCGGTATGACTCCATTTGAAAAAATGGACGCTGTAAGTGATTATCTCACAGAGCCAGGTCGCTTCAAATATGTAACGGTACATGGAAATTATCTGGTATCTCTGGCAGCAGAGCCTAATACTCCATTTTTTGTATCTTATCGTTGGGATTCCTGCACATCACCGGCAGCCCTTTGTGATTTTGCAAAGTTAATCGATGGTTTTGATGATATTCACAATTGTTATGGCGATTATCAGAGAGGCACTGAGGAATGGTCTCGCTGGCATTATGTGGCTAAACTTACGATAGGAAGCGAAACACGAAATTACGCCGTATGCCCGATGAGCCCAACCGGTGAAGTCGGCGAAACACAGATGATCGACCTGACAGACCTTAGTAATATGAGGAAATTTGGGTGATTTCAATTTAAATAATTCTTTTTACCGGGCAGGCCAGAAGTCATTTCTGGTCTGCTTTTCTGCACAATTCTTACGAAAATCATATACATAATCCTCAATTTTTTTGATTGACATTGCCCTTCGTTAAGTCGTATACTTAATTTACTTTTACAAAAGAAAAATCTAAATCTGACCATTCGGTCAGGTAATTCCATTTCGTTATGAATATTTTGCGTGGGTATGAAATAGTTGTTGTAAAGTTATAGTTTTGTATACTAATACTTGAAAAATACAAAATATATGTATATACTAATGATAGTACAAAATGTTCGTTCTTGTATTGTACACATGACTTTATATAACTTTTTCATACAAAGAAAGGAGTGTGCATGCGGGAAAAGAACGCCACATCAATTGAGTACTTTAAAGATCCACGGCGGATAGTTGATCTTCTGAATGGAATTGTTTTTCATGGCAGACAGGTTATTACAGAAGATAATCTGTTGGAGAAAAATCCAGTGCTACATAATGTCTATCGGGAAAAGAACAAAGTTGTCGCTATAGAAAATACACCGGATCTGTCTGTTGCAGTGACGTGGAAGAGTCTGAAATTTCAGTTCATGATTCAGATACAAACACTGGAGCATTATGCAATGCCGGTCAGACTTTTACACGAGAAAGGAATTGACTATTATAATCAGTGGAAAAAACTGCAAAAGGATCACAAAAACTGTAATGATTTAAAAGATAATGCCGAGCGGCTTTCGGGAATGAAAAAGACCGACCATTTTTACCCTGTGCTTCAAATTGTAATCTATTTTGGACAAGAGCTCTGGCGTGCAGCATTCAAAATGGATGACCTGACCGGAGCAAATGATTTTCCAGAAGAACTGCAGAAATTATTTGCCGAGACACCAATGTTGCTTTTTGAAGTGTATTATTTCAAAAATATCCACTGGTTTCAGACTGATTTGCAACAGGTTTGTGGATTTTTGCAAAGAACGAATGATAAAACGGCTTTACGGGAGTATATAAAGGCGAATGAAGAGGTTTTCTCTAAACTAGAAGAAGACACATTTGACCTGCTTACCGTAATGTCGGGAATTAGGGCCATGAAACTTATAAAGAGAGATGTTGAAACGGTGGGAGGTGAATTTGATATGTGTAAGGCGTTTGATGATATGATGAGAGACAGCAAACAGGAAGGTATTCGTGAGGGCAGATGTGAAGGCGAACGTAAGACAGAAGAACGAATGAATGAATTAATTCAAAAGTTAGTCTCTGCTGGGCGTATTAATGATTTATTGCAGGCAAGTAATAATAAAAAGTATCGAAAAAAACTGATGGCAGAGTTGGGAATTGCATAAGGGTAAAATTGGGTGGCAGCCTTTGATAGCTGCCACTCTATTTAATTCCAGAAGAATTTCGATTGTTTAGGTAAACATAGTCTGTGTAGATGTTGAAAATTTTGAATATAACCAAAAAGAGGAAGGACTTCTGCGCAGAGAAGAGACGCGGCGAAATCTATTTGCAATTGCGCAACATTTACGAAAATGAGGTATTATTTTAGCCAAAATGCAGGTAGACTTCGGTAGGTCTATGTGCTATCCTTAAAAGGTAAAAGTATGCTTTTGGGCGACAAATACATAAGAAAAAAGGGTTGTTTATGAAGAGAAAAATTAAATCTGTCAAGGGATTTACGTTGGCAGAACTTTTGATCGTAGTGGCGATAATTGCTGTGTTAGTAGCAATCGGAATCCCCATTTTTACAAGTCAGCTTGAAAAAAGCCGCGAAGCCGTAGACCTCTCCGATGTAAGATCTGCATATGCGGAAGTTATGATGGCGGCTATTACAGGAGATACAACGGCGATTTATACAAAAGATGCAAATCAAACGATATATAAACAAGCTGAGAAAGTATATTCCATTACAGTGAAGCCTTTGAAACAGAAACAGGATGGCTGGCAGACTGCATTGCCGATTACAATTGGTGGAGTTAGCTCTACTGATAATGTACATTGGGTTGGTATTCCTGGAGCAAATGGAGAGTGCGTGATTACATACATTCCACCGGCAGGAGCAGCAGACGAAGCTGTTAAGTTTACGTGGTCGGGCGGAACTGGTGAGGAAAACAGCGGGGCTGGTGGAAATACAAATAATATTATGACAAATTTAAATATGGATGCTATTGAATATCCAGAACAACCGGCACAAGGTGAAAATAAGCCATTTGATATAAAAATGGGGGTAGTATATAAAAAAGGGGGTATTCTTTATATAGCGATAACGAATGCTAGCTATACGAATGGATATGACTATAAGGCTCCGGATAATAACAGTGGACGTTCACATTTTGTGCAACCAACAGGGACAATATTAACTAAAGATAATTTGAAGGATCCAGGGGACACTAATCAGTTCATAATAGAAAATGTAAAACAAGGAGATATATATAAAGACGGAACAGATTATTATATTTGCAAAACGAATTGTTCTCATTATAATCCTCCTGGAAATGGTAATATTGATACGGAGGGAACTGGTGGAGGCAATTGGATAAAAATTAACATGAAGAATTTAACTGCTTATCAATAATGGAATAACTTTTTTACGGCGATCAATGAGATCGCCGTTTTGTTGATTTTCTGATAAGTTGTCCCTGATTCGTCTTGTGCTCTGTGATTTGTCATGCTACTATAAATCTGTAAGTATCTTTTGATTCAAGTTATAGCAGAAGCATATCAAACATAAAATACATGGAGAGAAGAAAAATGCAAAAGAAAAAGAAGAGAATATTCGTAGCCCTTTTGACCGCAATTCTGGTAGTTGCGCTCACTGGCTGCAGTAAACTGGGGTCCATTATTAATGAAATTCATGGCTCATTGATCGGAAACAACTATACCGTATATACCTATGATAACTATGGGAATCAGACCCTGAAAACTTCTGGAAAGAAAATCAGCATTACCGGAAATAAAATCGAAACCGTCAGCTATGACAGCGACGGAAGAGCAGTAACCGGCTATGATCTGTCTTCAGTAATCACCATTACCATTGATGGGAAAGAAATCGAAAGCTGCGGAGATACCTGTGTATTTGTGCAGAATGGACTGAAACCGGAGGTGGATTTTTCATTAGACGAGGTCAACAGTAACGGTGGGAACGGGATTACGGATAATGCAGCTCTGGCGAGGGTTTTGAACCGGTATAAAAATGATTTCGGCAAATCCAGGGTTGTGGTCATAAAATCCCAGCTTGGACAGCCTATCGCCGCATTTTCCGGGGATAATGTCTATTGGGAAATTCCAGACGATCTGCCGAAAATGACAAAGCTTATGGTCGATGGGAAGGCACTGTACATACACCGGGCGAATTACCAGATTATTGATAAAGACCTTCTTTAAAGCGTAACAGGAGTGGCTTGTACCACTCCTGTTTTAACCATAACCACAACCACAAAAACATATGTTTTATGATGTCAAGCGTTTTTGAAAATGTCCTAAAATAATTGAAGTATTAGCCCCGGCTTTTTGCTGGGGCTTGTTATATTGATGTGCTTCATTCCTCAGGCAATTTTTGTATCTTGATCATTCTGGTGGTGTTCTTGCTGTTTGACAAATTTTCCAAACTGTTGACGACGCCAGGGGTGGTTCATTGGTGGAATGCGGGGCTTCTTTGGTTTTGGCGGAGTATAGTCTATATCTAAGTCTTTTGATTTTGTTTCGTGCTCGGGTATTTCTTCCAGTGCATAGATGTCTTTGTCATTTACACAGCAGT
>SKEI01000024.1_pt1 | contig 88670 bp, 71 predicted proteins | sample 4826701 | NCBI WGS metagenome assembly SKEI01 (sample SAMN11008813, study PRJNA524170) | human gut metagenome | biome: Human fecal sample; material: Feces; isolation source: fecal sample from pouch patient p2, p6, p7, p14 | host: Homo sapiens | place: Israel: Tel-Aviv | collected 2016-08-31 | reverse complement strand
CAGCTGTACATGGCCAATACAGCAGCATACAGGCATTTGTCAATACATTATTCCATATCATAACGCAGAGCAGCGACGTGCCCGGAAAGGGGGAGCGCGAGGGGGAAAAGCGGGCTTCGTAACTCCGAGCGCCTTTCCCCCTCGCAAACTTGCCCACGCCAAAGTGTCCCCCCGAAAGGGAAAGAGCTCCACTGCCAAAGAGTCCCCCTGGAAAGGAAACGCCCTCCGCCCAGGAGCGTACGTCAGACGCCCGACATTGTACAATATCTGGTACAACTTTCTCATTAATTTTATCAATAGTACATTCCCTTGTATATTATAAAGAACATACATCCAATCTGTTGACTTTGAAATCTGAATCTGTTATCTTATGGTCGTCATGAGAAATGTTATATATTACTAACTGCGCGGGCAGTGAACGAAATATTGAGACAACAGGAAAGGATGTGTAACAAATTGGCAAAAGTTGATTTTGAACAGTGGAATGGTTTTAAGGGTGATCGTTGGAAAGAGAAGATCGATGTTCGTAATTTCATCAGTATGAACTATACACCATATGATGGAGATGCTTCCTTCCTGGAAGAGCCAACAGAGGCAACAGACAAACTCTGGGGTAAACTTCAGGAGCTTCAGAAAGAGGAGCGTGCAAAAGGCGGCGTTCTTGATATGGAGACAGAGGTAGTTACAGGTATCACAGCATATGGTCCTGGATACATCGATGAGGAACTGAAAGACCTGGAGCAGGTTGTTGGTCTTCAGACAGACAAACCTCTGAAACGTGCTTTCATGCCATACGGCGGAATTAAAATGGCAGAGCAGGCATGTGAGACTTACGGATACCATGTAAGCGACAAAATCAAAGATGTTTTCAACAACTATGAGTTCAAAACACACAACCAGGGTGTATTCGATATCTACACACCAGAGATGAAGAGAGCACGTCACAACAAGATCCTTACAGGACTTCCGGATACTTACGGACGTGGACGTATCGTAGGTGACTACAGACGAGTAGCTCTTTACGGAATCGATTATCTGATCGCAGGCAAAGAGAAAGACTTCGCAGCATGCGACCGTCAGGGTATGAGACGTTATGACTTCCAGCTTCGTGAGGAGATCGCAGATCAGATCCGCGCTCTGAAGAAGATGAAAGAAATGGCTCAGATCTATGGCTTTGACATTTCCCAGCCGGCTAAGAATGCAAAGGAAGCATTCCAGTGGCTGTACTTCGGATATCTTGCAGCGATCAAGACTCAGAACGGAGCTGCAATGAGTGTTGGACGTATCTCCACATTCCTTGATATCTATATTGAGAGAGATCTTGAGAACGGAACTCTTACAGAGAAAGAGGCACAGGAGCTTGTTGACCATATCGTAATGAAATTCCGTATGGTTAAATTCGCTCGTATCCCGTCTTACAACCAGCTCTTCTCCGGTGACCCGGTATGGGCAACTCTGGAAGTAGCAGGTATGGGACAGGACGGACGTTCCATGGTAACAAAGAACGACTATCGTTTCCTTCATACACTTGAGGATATGGGACCGGCTCCGGAGCCGAACCTTACAGTTCTCTATTCTTCAAGACTGCCTGAGAACTTCAAGAAATATGCAGCAGACATCTCTGTTACAACAAGTTCCATCCAGTACGAGAACGATGATGTTATGCGTCCGGTATGGGGCGATGACTACAGCATCTGCTGCTGTGTATCTGCTACAGAGACAGGTAAAGAGATGCAGTTCTTCGGTGCTCGTGCAAACCTTGCAAAATGCCTTCTTTACGCGATCAACGGCGGTGTTGATGAGAAGACAAAACAGCAGGTAGGACCTCAGTACCAGCCGATCACTTCCGAGTACCTTGACTATGACGAAGTAATCGCAAAATATGATCAGATGATGGACTGGCTTGCACATCTGTATGTCGGAACACTGAACATGATTCACTACATGCATGATAAATACTATTATGAGGCAGCTGAGATGGCACTTATCGATACAAAGGTTGACCGTTCTTTCGCAACTGGTATCGCCGGATTCTCACATGTAGTAGATTCCCTTGCCGCTATCAAATATGCAAAAGTAAAAGCAATTCGTGACGAGGACGGAATCACAACAGACTTCCAGGTTGAGGGTGACTTCCCACGTTATGGTAACGATGATGACAGAGCAGACGAGATCGCAACAACTCTGCTTTCCACATTCCTTGAGAAGCTGAAACACATCCATACCTATCGTGATTCCAAGCCAACCACATCCATCCTTACCATCACATCCAATGTTGTTTATGGTAAAGCTACAGGATCTCTTCCGGACGGAAGAAAAGCCGGAGAGCCTCTGGCACCGGGAGCTAACCCGTCTTACGGCGCAGAGCAGAACGGACTTCTTGCTTCCCTGAACTCTGTTGCAAAGCTTGACTATGAGGATGCACTTGACGGAATCTCCAATACTCAGACAATCAACCCGGATGCACTTGGCCATTCTGAGGAAGAGCGTACAGAGAATCTTGTAAATGTACTTGACGGATACTTTGACCGTGGTGCACATCACCTTAATGTAAATGTATTCGGTAAAGAGAAACTTATCGATGCTATGGAGCATCCGGAAAAAGAGGAGTATGCAAACTTCACAATCCGTGTTTCCGGATACGCTGTTAAGTTCATCGACCTTACAAGAGAGCAGCAGCTTGACGTTATCGCAAGAACCTGCCACGAAAGGATGTAATAAAAAATATGGGCGACCAGAAAAAAATCACTGGCTACGTCCACTCACTGGAGAGCTTCGGCTCTGTTGACGGACCAGGAGTCCGGTACGTGATCTTTTTGAGCGGCTGTGCCATGCGCTGCCAGTTCTGCCACAATCCGGACACCTGGCAAATGAAAACAGGAACGGAGTATACAGCAGATGAGCTGCTTGAAAAAGCATGTCGATACCGCTCTTACTGGGGAAGTAAGGGCGGTATTACTGTGAGTGGAGGCGAGCCACTGTTACAGATTGATTTCCTCACTGAGCTTTTTAAGAAAGCCAGGAAACAGGGAATCCACACAACTCTTGATACCAGCGGCAATCCTTACACAGAAGAAGGGCCATGGCATGAGAAATGGGAAGAGCTGATGAAATATACAGATCTTGTCATGCTGGATATTAAACACATTGACGAGGAGCAGCATAAGATCCTCACAGGATGTACAAATCAGAATATCCTTGCCATGGCACAGAAGCTTTCTGATATGGGCATTGCAATGTGGATCCGTCATGTGCTTGTGCCGGAGCGTAATGACCGTGACGATTATCTTCACCGCCTGGCTGATTTTATCGGTACACTTAAGACCGTTGAAAGAGTAGAAGTTCTTCCGTATCACACCCTGGGAACCTTCAAGTGGGAAAATCTTCACATTGACTATCCGTTGAAAGGCATTAATCCGCCCACAAAAGAACGGATCGAAAATGCGGAGAAGATCCTGGGTGCAGGTACCCACTGATCATAGAAAATATTCAGGCGGATATTTATGAGTCGCAGAAATTTATCAGGTTTTGATAAAACCATATTTCATGTCGGAAAATGGACATGAGATATGGTTTTTTTATATTTCTTACTATACTTTGAAAAAAAATAATGATATCATAGATGTGTTGAAAAACAGGATGGAATACTATATGTAAACAAGGCAAAGGAAGAATAATGGGGATAAAAGAAACAATGACAATGCAGGAAGCATTGGCAATGAAGCAGCAGCTTGAGCAGGTTTTTTCTATTGTGCGCCTTCTGGACAGAGAAACACTGGAAACAGGCCGGGGTGTGGAAGAACCATGTCAGTGTTATTCGAAATGGGGGAAAACTAAGCAATGCTACAATTGCATTTCCAGGAAGGCATTTGAGCAGAAATGTCAGAAAACAAAAATAGAGATCGTAGATTCAAAAGTCTATCAGGTTATTGCCATATACCTGGAGATCGATGAAGAACCATATGTTATGGAAATGATCAACAGCCTGGAAAGCGATGATATCATTGATTCTGAGGATAGGGAGAATCTTCTGGCTGAACTCAGCGGATATGCAGATGCGCTGTACAAAGATGTTCTGACAGGAGTTTTTAACAGAAGATACTACGAAGAAAAGGTGAAAAATCTGGAGAGCTCTGCCGGAGTAGCCATGGTGGATCTGGATGATTTTAAACTTTATAATGATACATATGGTCATGATGCAGGAGATAAAGCACTGAAAACAGTAGTAGATGTCATTCGCCGCCATGTTCGTAAGAATGATAAGGTTGTCCGTTTTGGTGGAGATGAGTTCCTGCTTCTGATCCCGGATATTAATATCGATAATTTCACCAAGAAACTGAGAGAGATTCAGGAGGAAGTTCATGCAGCCAGAGTTCCAGGCTATTGCCAGCTGAAACTTTCCGTAAGTATTGGTGGCGTGCTGTCATTCAATGAGACACTTGGAGAAGCAGTTTTAAAAGCGGATAAATTTATGTATCAGGCCAAGACACGTAAGAATATGGTAGTTATCAGTGATAATGAGATTAAGGGAGGAAGGAATTCTGAGGAATTCCTTATGCGGGATAAGACCAGGCTGACCATTCTTATTGTAGATGATTCTGAAATGAACCGCTGTATCCTTTCGGAGATGCTTGGTGAAGATTATGATATTCTGGAAGCTACCAATGGAGAAGAAGCGATCAGTCTTCTGAGACAGTACGAGACGGAAATTTCCCTTGTGCTTCTTGATCTTGTTATGCCTGTGATGGACGGATTTGGTGTGCTGAGTTATATGAATGAGCGCAACTGGATCGAAGATATTCCGGTAATTATGATCTCAGGAGAGGATTCCGTATCCTATGTGAGGCGTGCGTTTGACCTGGGAGTTGCAGACTATATCAAGAAACCGTTTGATGCGCAGATCGTATACAGACGAGTATATAATACCATCACACTTTACGCGAAACAGCGAAGACTTCTTCTTCTCGTAACAGATCAGATTTACGAGAAAGAGAAGAACAATCGAATGATGATCAGTATTTTAAGCCAGATCGTAGAGTTCCGTAATGGAGAGAGCGGCGCGCATGTACTGCATATCAACATTATTACAGAACTGATTCTTGAGAGATTGATCCAGAAGACGGATAAATATGATCTTTCCGGATCTGTGCGCAGGATGATCGTTACAGCATCTGCACTTCATGATATTGGAAAGATCGGCATTGATGACAAGATCCTCAATAAACCCGGAAGGCTGACAAATGAAGAATTCGAGGTCATCAAGACCCATAGCGCCATCGGAGCCTCCATGCTTGAGAGTCTGGAATATTATAAAGATGAGCCACTGGTACGGATTGCCCATGATATCTGCAGATGGCATCATGAGCGCTATGATGGAAAAGGTTATCCGGATGGCCTGAAAGGTGAGGAGATCCCGATTTCAGCACAGGTAGTTGCCCTGGCTGACGTATATGATGCGCTGATCAGCGATCGTGTATACAAAAAAGCTTATTCTCATGAGAAAGCTGTTGAGATGATCCTGAACGGAGAATGCGGAACCTTTAATCCGCTGCTTCTGGAATGCCTTACAGATATTCAGGGCCGCCTGAAAGAAGAAATGCTTACAATGGCAGAAGAACGTGTGGAAACTGAGGATAAAGGAAGTGCAACATCAGAATTTGAGGGTTACGAGAAAACGAAAGAACAGCTATTTAAGACCATGTCTGAAGATCTCCGAAAAGAATACATAGATAAGGTCCCTCTGATCGGGGGGGGGAGAATAGACATTTCTGAAAAACCAGAATAAAAAAACACTTCATAAATAAAAAAAGGAGCCGGTGTGATCCGGCACAGCCCCTGTCAGACAGGGGACTGTGCATTGGAATTACACCAGCTCTTTATTTTTTATAAGCATTTCTTTGATGATATTCTGTGTATAAGCACCAAGATGACGTTGTGTATCACGGTCAAGTTCAGACGGGATGATCGGTTTGCCGTATTCAATGACAACATGTGCAGGTGTCATTTTGGGAAAATTGGCCTCCCAGATATTGGCGGAATTGCTGATCGCTATAGGGATGATAGGACTTTTTGCCCTGGTTGCGATCTTAAAGCTTCCGTCATGGAATGGCAGCATATCCAGCTCATCGGAATTTTTGTTTCTGGTTCCCTCGGGGAAGATGCAGACGGAAATGCCGGATTTCACATAGTCGGCAGCCTGGAGGATGGTCTTAAGTCCCTGTTTGATATCTTCCCTGTCAAGGAAGAGACAGTAGAGATTGCGCATCCAGTTGGAGAGCAGCGGGTAACGCTCCATTTCTTTTTTTGCCACATATCCGGTACGTCCCGGGCAGCGGCTGTATGTGAGCAGAATGTCAAAATAGCTTCTGTGGTTGGCAACATAGAGAACTGCCTGATCTTTGGGGACATTCTCCTCACCGATCACAGTTACCCTGGCTCCTGTAAGCCACAGGATAAACTTAAAGATGGCCTGTACCATGCGCAGGGAGCTGATATCTTTTTTCATGGGGGCGAATTTTCCGATGATCCATTCTATAAGAAGAACAGGGATCATCAGCACCAGATATCCGATCACTGTGATACATACAAGTATAAATCGAATCATATCTTTTGTCCTTTCTGTATTTGAACACATTACGGCTTTTTAAAAATGGCCATGGTATTCTTTTATTATACGAAGAATTTCAGATAGTTGCAATAAATCTTTCCCTGATTACATAGAATAAATACTGAGTAATGCGGAAAAACGGAGAAGCGCATTATGAAAAAAGCAGTTTGTCTGCTTGCAGCCCTGGTACTGGCAGCTGTACTATCCGGCTGCGGTCTTATCCGGATCGAGGAAGAAGAACGCAAACCGGTTGATTATACAGTGGTGGAACGCCAGGATATTCCTGCGGCTCTGGATGAGATCATGAATGAAAAAAAAGAAAAAGAATTTCAGCTGAGCTATGAAACGGGAGAGGCCCTGTACCTGGCAAAAGGCTACGGGCAACAGATGAGCGGAGGATACAGCATTCAGGTGGAAGAACTGGGAGCCTCCTCAAACGGGCTTTTTTTTGTTACAAGACTTATTGGCCCGAAAGATCTTAATGAGGCCGGAGTTCCTTCTTATCCATGTATTGTAATAAAAACAGAACCCCAGAAGAAACCGGTGGTTTTCCGGGAGGGAAAGGCAGACAGCGGATCTGAGAAAGGGGAATAGGCAGTGGAATTAAAAAAAGAAAGCATACAGGTGTTAAGAAAAAAAAGCCATGCAAGAAGCCAGATCACCTTTGACGAGGATTTTAATGTGCCGGATGCAAAGCCGGATGTGGGCAGGCTGATCCAGCATAAAGGACGCATTATAATGGAAGACGTACGTCTCACAGATGGAAAAGGGATCCTCACCGGAAATCTGGAAGCAGATGTGCTTTATGTGGGGGAAGAGAGCGGAATTGTCAGCAGTCTTACTGTAAAACTTCCGTTTGAGGAAACTCTGAATCTGAAAAATATCACAAACGGAGATAAAATGTGCCTGAAGTGGGAGATTGAAGATCTTGCGATCCGTCTGATCCATTCCAGGAAGCTGAATATCAAAGCACTGGTAACTTTTTGCGCAGCTGTGGATGAGACGAATCAGATCAGGATACCCGTTGCACTGGATACACCTGATGTATCTGCCAGAAAAAAACAGATCCGCTTTCTGGGACTTGGCGTACATAAAAAAGACACCTTGCGGATCAAGGATGAATACACCATTGCTTCCAATCGGCCGGATATTTCAGGACTGATCTGGTACACCATGGATATAAGGGGACTGGAGCTGAAATCCGGGGAAAATACAGTAAAAGCCAAGGGGGAGCTGTCTGTTTTCGTGCTGTATGAGTCGGAGGATACGGAGGCACCTGTGCAGTGGCTGGAATATTCCATGCCTTTCTCCGGCGAGGTGGAATGCACTGGCTGCACAGAAGAACTGATCCCGGATATCACAGTATCTGTGATGCACCAGAGCCTGGAAGCAAAGCCGGATGCAGATGGCGAGGAGAGGATTTTTGTTTCAGATGTAGTGCTGGAACTGGATATGAAATTTTTCCGGGAGGAAGAATATGAACTGGTGACAGACATCTATACACCTGTCCGTGAATGTATTCCGGAAGGAAAGACGGAAGTTCTGGATCGGCTTCTTGTGAGAAATTTTTCCAGATGCAGGATTAGTGAGCGGATCCAGGTCAAGGAGACCCAGGGAAAAATCCTCCAGCTTTGTCACAGCCGGGGAAAAGTGAAGATCGATAAGACCAGGATCGTGGAAAATGGCGTGGAAGCCCAGGGAGTGGTGATGCTGAAGATTTTGTACATCATCGGAAATGACAGCATGCCGTTTTATTCCATGGAAGCCATGCTGCCGTTTGCTTATGTGGTGGAGGCGCGTGGAATCCGTGAGGACAGCACGTATCAGTTAAAAGCGGAACTGGAGCAGCTTTCCGCAGCGATGGCAGATGGAAATGAGATCGAGATCCGTGCGTCTGTCGGATTAAATCTTCTGGCTGTCAGCAAGGAAGAAGTTTTTGTTATAGATAAAGTAGAAGAAAAACCTCTGGACATGAAAAAGATCCAGGCAATGCCGGGAATCCTGATCTATATGGTGAAAACAGGAGATGAACTCTGGGATATCGCAAGAAGATACCACACATCTGTTGAGGAGATCAGAGAACTGAACGGACTGAACGAAAATCAGGAGCTTTCCCCGGGAACTCCAATTCTTGTGGTGAAAAAAGTAGAAGGCCAGATCAAATGAGAAAAACTATCGGAAACGAAAAAAAGCTGGAATATTTTGCTGTTGAAAAGAATGTAAAAATCATATAAAATATAAGTATAAATACTGTATACAAAGTACAAATGGAGGGGCATATGCGGTTAAAAGCAATGGCAAAAATCAATCTCGGACTTGATGTTCTGGGAAAGAGAGAAGACGGCTATCATGAAGTGCGCATGATCATGCAGACGATCCGTATGTATGATATCCTTGATATACGAAAGACAAAAAAACCTGGAATCGTGCTGACAACGAATCTTCCTTTTATTCCGACAGACAGAAGAAATCTTGTATATAAAGCAGCAGAGATGCTGATGGAGGAGTTTGGTGTTGAAGAAGGACTTTCCATCAAGCTGTGCAAGTTTATTCCGGTGGCAGCCGGAATGGCAGGCGGAAGTTCTGATGCAGCGGCTGCATTCATAGGGGTAAACCGGATGTTCCGTCTGGGACTTACCGAAGAACAGCTGATGGAACGTGCAGTGAAAGTAGGAGCAGATGTTCCGTACTGTATCATGCGTGGAACAGCTCTGGCAGAAGGAATCGGTGAGAAGCTGACCCGTCTTCCGAAAGTTCCGAAGTGCTATGTTCTCGTAGGCAAGCCGGGGATCAATGTTTCCACGAAGACAGCATATGAAAATCTGAACCTTGCCGGGATCGGGAAACATCCGGATATTGATGGAATGATCGGGGATATTGAGAAGGGAGACCTCTATGCAATGGCCTCCAAAATGGAGAATGTTTTTGAGCCGGGAATCATAAGACAGTATCCGGTGATCGGAGATATCAAGACTCTCATGGAAGAAAAGGGCGCACTGAAGGCAGTGATGAGCGGAAGCGGTCCTACTGTATTTGGAATTTTTGATAACAGAGATAAGATGGCAGCAGCAGCAAAGAGCCTTCGAAAGAGCGGCCTTGCGAAGACAGTATTTGCTACAGATATTTACAACAGGGATGGAGGATTTACAGATGACAAGTGATTTTTCTGTGGATATGAATGAGTATCTGCCGCTTCGCGATGTTGTTTTTAACACTCTGCGGCAGGCAATCCTGAAGGGCGAGCTGAAACCCGGAGAAAGACTTCTGGAGATCGCCCTTGCGGAGAGACTGGGTGTGAGCAGAACTCCGGTCCGCGAAGCCATGCGTAAGCTGGAACAGGAAGGGCTGGTGGTGATGATCCCGAGAAGAGGAGCCCAGGTTGCAAGTATCACGGAGAAAGATCTCAACGATGTTCTGGAGGTGCGTATTGCCCTTGAGAATGTTGCCATAGAGAAAGCCTGCAAGCTGATCACGGAGGAAGAGCTGGGACGGCTCTGGGTGGCAGCCAAGGAATTTGAGAAGACCAAGGCAGAGGGAAATCTGGTACGTCTTGCCGAGACAGACGTTGCTTTTCATGAGATCATATACCAGGCATCAGATAACAAACGTCTGAACCAGGTGCTGAATAATTTAAGAGAGCAGATGTACCGCTACCGTGTGGAATATTTGAAAGAAGAGCAGACAAGAAACCTTCTTGTCAATGAGCATGAGGAACTGGTGAAAGCGATCCGTGATGGAAATGTGGAGAGAGCTCAGGAAATTTCCTTCAATCATCTGGAGAACCAGAGGAAGGCCATCATTCGCACCATCCGCGCAGAGAACGAGGCGAAAGAGGACAAGAAGAAAGAATAAAAATAAGATATATGGGGATATTAAGAGAGATGTCAGGACGACATCTCTCTTTTTTCATATGGTAATTTATTTGATCATATGTGTATGGATGCCTGGAAAGGAGGGGGTATTTGTGGAAGACAGAAAAATATCAGCATTGCTCCACGAGAACGAAACTTACATCCGAAAACGCTGTGAAAACTGCGATGACATTCTGATCCGGCCCATGGTTCTTGGGGAAGGCCATAAGGTAAACTGTCTTATGGTCTATATCGAGGTTACAGTTTCCAATATGATGCTGGATGACTCTGCCATTGGAAAAATGGTAAATCATTTCTGGGAAATACCGGCAGAAAAGATCCGGGAATTTATTCGGAAAAATAGTCTTGGAATCGCTGATGCAGAAGAATTATCTACTATGGAGGAGGTATTTTCTGCAATGCTTGCGGGAAATGCTGTTTTCTTTATGGATGGCTATGACAAAGCCATGAAAATATCCAGCAGGGGATATCCTGGCCTTGATGTATCCGAGGCAGAGACGGAAAAAGTCCTCAGAGGATCCAAAGAGGGCTTTTGCGACAGAGTAAAAATTAATGCGGCTCTCATACGAAAGCGGCTTCGGGATACCAGGCTGAAAGTGGAACAGCAGGATATAGGTGTGCGTTCCCATACAGTAGTCCAGTTATTATATGTGGATGACCTTGTACATGAGGAACTTCTGGAATCCATCAAAGAGCGCCTGGAATTCTTTACAGTGGACGGAATTCTGGACAGCGGCATGCTGGAGCAGCTGACCGAAGAAGCCTGGTATTCACCGTTTCCGCAGTTTCAGACAACGGAACGGCCTGACCGTGCTGCACAGGAACTTCTTAATGGAAAAGCAGTTCTGCTCTGTGACAACTCGCCTGTGGCGCTGGTACTTCCGGGAGCTTTCAACAGCTTTATGGAAAGCAGTGAAGACTGGTACAATCGTTTTGAGATGACATCGTTTCTGCGGGTATTGCGGTATCTGGCCATGGCTGTGGCAACGCTCCTTCCGGGACTTTATCTGGCTGTGATCCGTTTTCATACACAGGTGCTTCCTGCAAATCTGATCCTTTCTTTTGCCCAGGCAAGGGAAGGCGTGCCTTTTTCCAGTGTGGTGGAACTTGTATTTCTGGAGCTTTCATTTGAGCTGATCCGGGAGGCTGGGGTTCGGATTCCAGGGGAACTTGGAAATGCCATCGGCATTGTCGGAGGCCTGATCATCGGACAGGCAGCAGTAGAAGCAAACCTGGTAAGCCCGGTGGTGGTTATCATTGTAGCTTTGACTGCACTTGGTTCCCTGGCAATCCCAAATGAAGAATTTGCTTCTGCATTCCGTCTTTTAAAATATGTGTTTTTGTTTCTGGGCGGATATCTGGGGATTTTTGGGATTGTGCTGGGGTTGTATCTCACAGCTGCACATTTAGCCGGACTTTTAAGCTTTGGTGTCCCATATCTGGTACCTTTCGTGGAAAAAAACGGAGAGTCGGAAACCGGTGGAAGGATCTTGAGGCTTCCCTTCCGAAAAAGGAAATTCCGTCCGCTTTATGCGCGCAGTGACCAGAAAAGAAGACTTAGAACTTTGGACTGGCGGCAGAAAGGAAAAGGTGTATGAGGTTCGCAGAAAACAACAGGATTTCTCACAGGCAGCTTTTCAGACAGATCATACTGGTATTTCCGGCACCATTTTTGCTGTGCCTGTTTCAGGGTGGTTCCATGATCGGAAAAAGTGCAGTGGCGGGGACTGTGACAGCGGCAGTTATTCTTCTGTTTTATGTGATCTGGCTGATCAGGTTAGGGCCTGCATACAGTGAGATGGCAAAAACTGTTGGAAATATTGCTGTACGGTTTGTTGGGCTTTTCTTTCTGGTATATGTGATCTTAAGTGCTGCTTTTCTTGCAGATCTCATGGCACAGGTAGTTCCGTCAAGTCTGATCAGCGGTATCTCCGGAAAATCTCTCTCTCTTCTGGCAGTGGCAGCCTGCAGCATTGGCACACATCGGGGAATGCAGCGTCGTGGAAGGATCGCAGAAGTGTCAGGAGGAATTTTTCTGGCAGGAATAATCCTGCTGATGATATTAAGCGCAGGTCAGGGAAAAACGGAATATTTTCTTGAAGTCTGGAATGGAGAAAACAGCGGATTTTCAGGGGAGGAATGGATGGGCAGCACCTGGATGCTCTTAAGTGCTTTTTCCGGGGTGGGGCTTCTGCCTTTTGCCCTGGATAAAGTAGAAAAACAGGGAAGTGCAAGGAAACCGCTGATTTCAGGGCTGCTTACAGTGTGTGGCGTTGTACTTGGAATGCAGATTCTTCTTCCAGCAGTGTTTGGGCGTGAGAGACTTTTCACGGAGGTATATCCCATCCTGCCGCTTCTGGATGGGGCAGATCTTCCGGGAAATGTACTGGCCAGATTCGATGTGATCTGGATGGGATTTCTTGTGTTTGGGCTGTTTTTTTCTATGGGAAGTCTGTTTCATTATGGGAACCAGATCGCGGCCGGAACGAAGCTGGGAACCGGGAGATACTGGATCCCTGCGGCAGGCTGGATTCTTTCCGTATATAATTGGAATGGTTACGGAATCAGAGATTATTATGGCAGTTATCTTGGATATGTTTTTGTGCCGGGACTTCTTGTGATACAGCTACTTCTGGGCATGGGAAACCGCGGACACAGAAGAAAAAAAGTGGCAGCAGCAGCTTTGTTTCTGGCAGTATGTCTGACCGGAACAGGATGTGCTGCCGTAGAACCGGAAAAAAGAATCTATCCACTTGCTCTGGGAGCAGGAGCTCTGGAGCAGGGGTTTATGCTGAAATACGCAATGCCTGACATGAATGTCACCACAGGACAGGAAAAGCCAGATGAAGATCCTGTGTCAGTTCTGACTATTGCAGGAGCGGATTTTAATGAGATCGAGAAGATTTATAATCGTTCCCAGGAAAAATATCCGGATCTTGGTCATTTGCAGGTTGTGATCCTGGATGAAAATATGCTCACAGAAGAGAATCGGGCGGCTTTTATCCATTATCTGAAACAGGAGGAGCATGTGGGAGAGGATGTTTATGTGTTCCGCACTCAGATGCTCTCGGATGTTTTTCACTGGCAGGGTGCGCAGCAAAGTTCTGTAGGGGAATACCTTCAGGGAATCCAGGAAAACCGGACTTCCGGGCAGCAGAAAAAGGGAGTTACTCTCCGGGAAGTGTATCATCAGTTTTATAAAGACGGGACTCTGCCGTGGCTTCCTTCTGTGTGGGTGAACAGTGATCTTCTGGAGGTAGATTACGGAAATAGTGAATAAAGTCAGAAGATTTGGTAAATAATTGAGATACCTTAAGGAAAAAGAAAAGCAGGGGGAAGATCTGATGAGGAAGATCGGAGAGAGACTTGAAATAAGCAGCAGATTCAGGAAAATACTGAGGACTTTGGCTGTGGCAGCTGTGATACTGACTATTACAGCTGGATGTGCAGATTATATTGGAGCATGGCGCACCGGCGGCTTAGAGAACAATGCAGGAAGTATAGCGAAAAATACAGAAGATAACACACATAATATACCGGAGTTTTATAACCCGCAGCTCTACGCGTGGTGGGGAACCATCTACCCGGAATTCTGTTTTGAAAAAGGCGAGGATACCGATGAAACTAAGCCTGTGAAGCTCTCCTTCTGGCTTGCGAAAGCTCTTGATTGGTGATACAATATTCTAACGATTAATCAATTCAGGAGAAAAGATCAATGAATATAGATAGAAATGCACCGGTAGGTGTGTTTGATTCCGGTATCGGAGGGCTGACAGTAGCCAGGGAGATCATGCGCAATCTCCCTTCCGAAAAAATAGTATATTTTGGAGATACGGCGAGAGTTCCATATGGAAGTAAATCCAGGGAGACGGTAATCCGTTATTCCCGCCAGATCATCCATTTTCTTCAGGAGCAGAAGGTTAAGGCTATTGTGGTAGCCTGCAACACAGCCAGTGCTTTTGCCCTGGATGCAGTTCGTGATGAGCTGGATATTCCTATTATAGGAGTGATCGAATCCGGTGCAAGGGTCGCTGCCCAGGAGACGAAGAATAAGCGGGTAGGCATTATCGGTACAGTTGGAACAGTGGGCAGCGGTATCCACGCTTCCTATCTGAAAGAACTGGACCCGGAGATCACAGTGATCGGCAAGGCATGTCCGCTGTTTGTCCCGCTTGTTGAGGAGGGCTGGCTTCATGATCCGGTCACAGAGGAAGTGGCCAGAAGATATCTCAAAGAGCTTCAGGACCAGGAGATCGACACATTGATCCTTGGATGTACTCATTACCCTCTTCTTCGTTCTACGATCCGTAAGATCATGGGAGAGGAAGTACGTCTGGTGAATCCGGCTTATGAGACTGCACTGGAGCTTCGCAAGCTTCTGGCAGATATGGGGCTTGCAAGCGATGAGACGGTGGAAGAGGAATTTCCGTATCGCTTCTATGTAAGTGATCTGGCTGAGAAATTTAAAGATTTTGCCAATTCGATCCTGCCTTACAATGTAGAAAAAACGCAGAAGATTGATATTGAGAAGTATTGAAGTTACTGTTCACGAAGTGAAGTAAGCAGTATAAGTATTAGGAGAAAAGAGAAATGCAGAAAGAAGTTTTGATCCATGTAAGAGGACTTCAGATGATGGATGCACAGGGAGATCAGGAGCCGATCGAGATCGTTGTTCCGGGACAGTATTATTTCCGCAATGGTTCCCATTATCTCAGATATGAGGAGATTCTGGATGAGAGTTCAGAGCCGACTGTCAATTACATAAAAATGTCTGAGAGAGGTCTGGAAGTCAGCAAGAAAGGCCTGGTCAATGTACATATGGTATTTGAGCAGGGAAAGAAAAATATGACTTATTATACAACTCCTTACGGAACACTTCAGATGGGAATTGCAGCTACCAATCTGGAACTGACAGAGAGTGAGGAGAACCTTCACATGAAAGCAGATTATGCACTTGATATGAATGAAGAACATGTGGCAGACTGTTATCTGGCAATCCAGGTGCAGCCAAGAGACTGCAAGGATTTTGTCTTATAAAATCCCAAAATAGCGGATAAGAGTGATTTTATCCATCTGACGAAGAAACAAAAAAACCGCTGTGTCACTTAAGAATGCATCTTTAAGTGACACAGCGGTTAATTACTTTATAAGTTACATTATTTGCGGAATCTGGCGAGGAAGCCTTTTTTCTTTTTCTGCGGAGTTTCAAGTGAACCGCGGATTCCTTTAACGCCAACGATGTAGAGACCACTGACTTCTGCTTTGATCTCTTTTTTAACCGGGATCAGATCGAAAACTTTTTCATCTGCGATGAGAATGCTGATCTTCGGACCAACTTTTGCTTTAACGATCGGAAGTTTGGAACGGCGCATAAGTTTAGGCGTCTGGTCGATGACCATCTGCGGAAGTCCGGAATCTTTTAAAGGCATCCGTTTTTTATCGATGACCAGCATGGAAACTGTCTGCTTGTTAGCCTGGATCTGAGCCTGCTGTTCGTCCTGTTTTTTCTGAGCCTTTTTTCCGAAGAAATAGAGAGCGATTAATGCTGCGATCAGAATAACGAGGATGACCAGAAGAACAATGGTAACTGTACTCATTTGAGAATCCCCCTGTATGTATATTTGTTTCGCAATCGGTTACATTACGTAAACATCATTTTAGCATTGTTTCAGGAAAAAGGCAATTAAAAAGTTAAAAAGACAGGGGGAACGGTGGAAATTTCGACGGTTACACGGTATAATGACAGTGAGACATTTTACGATGTATGGTGAGTAAATTTGCAGGAAATAACTATAGTTGAGACTGAGATAAATATTCTGGACAGGCCAGAGATGGAGGAAAACAAATGGAAAAGGGAAAGCATCAGGGAACACGCCCGGAAATGGGAACCCCGGAGTATGAGGAATGGCGTAAACGGATGCTTGCACGCAGGCGAAAACGTTTGCAGAGAGAACGGAGGAAACGGCTGATCGCCATGGGAGTGGCACTTGTATTAGTAATAGGCGGTGTTTCCGCAGGAGTCAACAGCTGTAAGGGGAAAAAAACCTCTGTATCCCGTCAGGATAAAATTTCTGCCAATGCGAAAACGGATTCCGCAAAAGATACGGCAGCATCAGACGGAAGTGCTGCAGATTCCAAAACATCAGATACCGCAGGAGGTTCAGCAACAGCGAAGGATATACTTGTGCAGGCAGATATCCTGGCACAGCAGTATAACTATGATGAAGCAATTAAACTTCTGAAACAGGATTCATCCTACTCTTCTAATGAGAAGATGCAGGCAGCAGTAAAGAAATACGAAGAAACGAAAGCAACCTGTACAGCGTGGCCACTTGAAAAAGTGACCCATGTTTTTTATCATATACTGATCAAAGACACATCAAAAGCCTTTGACGGAGATTATAAAGAAGCAGATTACAATCAGGTTATGACTACCATAGATGAATTTAACAAGATCACCCAGACCATGTACGATGAAGGCTACGTTATGGTAAGCATCAAGGATATGGCAAAGGCAGATGAAAACGGCAATATGACAGAAGGTGAGATCCTTCTTCCACCGGGTAAAATCCCGTTTGTTCTTTCTCAGGATGACGTATGTTATTATCACTACATGGATGGCGACGGTTTTGCCACGAAATTGGTTGTGGATGATGAGGGGAAGATCCGCAACGAATATGTGGAAGATGATGGAAGCATATCAGTTGGTGATTACGATATGGTACCGCTGATCGACCGTTTTGTGGAAGAGCATCCGGATTTCTCATACAGGGGAGCCAAGGGAATCATTGCACTTACCGGATATAATGGAATTCTGGGATACAGAACAGATGAAAGCTACGAGACCCGTCCGGCTGATCTGGATGACAACAAAGTAGAATGGCTTAATGAACATCCGGATTTCAGTCTGGAAAAAGAGCGCGAAGGTGCAAAAAAAGTGGCAGATGCCATGAAAGCTGAAGGTTGGGAATTTGCAAGCCATACCTGGGGACATCAGAATGTTGGACAGATCTCTCTGGAGAAACTTCAGGCAGACACTGAGAAATTCAAGAAAAATGTGGATCCGCTGATCGGGGGAACGGATATCATTATTTTTGCTTTTGGGACAGATATTACTGATGCCGAAGACTACTCCGGCGATAAATTCGAATATCTGAAAAATCAGGGGTACAATTATTACTGTAATGTGGATTCCAGTCAGTATTTTGTGCAGATCAGGGACAGATACTTCAGACAGGGCAGAAGAAACCTGGATGGATACAGAATGTATTACAATCCGGAACTTCTGGAAGATCTTTTTAATGCAAAAGATGTTTTTGACCCGGCAAGACCTACGCCGGTACCGCCAATGGGCTGACAGGAATATTTTATTGAACAACAACGAGGGGACATCAAAGAAAGGGGCTATTTATTATTATGAAGAAAAAAATTGCAGGTGTACTGACAACAGTACTTGCAGCATCGCTTTTTGTGGGAGGAAACGTACCTGTTACCACACAGGTTGGCAGTATGGCAGCAGAATCACAGGAAGACGAAGATACACAGGCAGATGAGGCAGAAGCTGAAAGCGGCGAAGATACACAGTCTGAGGTGGATGAGGAAGAGGCGAAAGTAGCAGCAGATCCGGAAGATCAGCCGGCAGCTGCCGAGACACCGGAAGAAGAGGCAAAAGCAGAGAAAGAAACACAGAAACGCGAGGCATCCGAAGATACCGCTTCCAGCACACCTTCAGATGAGAAAGCACTTCTTAAAAAAGCCAAAAAACTGGCGCAGCAGTATGATTATACAGGTGCGATTTCAACCCTGAAAAACAACTGGAAATTTGCAACCAGTGATAAGATGCAGGAAGCAGCAGCAGCTTATATGAAGAAGAGAGAGGCCTGTGTGGAATATCCGCTGGAGAAGATTACCCATGTATTTTTTCATTCCCTGATCGTGGATACAGACAGGGCTTTTGACGGTGATTCCGATGAAGCCGGATATAACCAGATGATGACCACAGTCAGTGAATTTAAAAAGATGCTCCAGATCATGTATGATAAGGGGTATGTTCTGGTAAGTCCTCATGATATGGCAGTTGTGAATGACGACGGAACTATGAGTAAAGGCAAGATCATGCTTCCGGAGGGCAAGATCCCGTTTGTTCTCTCAGAAGATGATGTAAGCTATTATCATTATATGAATGATGACGGATTTGCATCAAAGCTTGTGATCGACGATAACGGAGATATCAAATGTGAGTATACGAAAGCAGACGGAAAAACAGTGACCGGTGACTATGACGTTGTGCCGATCCTGGATTCCTTTATCAAAGAGCACCCGGATTTTTCCTATCACGGAAGAAAAGGAATCCTGGCTATGACCGGTTATAACGGTGTTCTGGGATACCGCACAGACGGAGCCTATAAGACCGGGAAGAACCTGCAGGACGATCAGAAGGCTTTTCTCAAGGCTAATCCGGATTTTGATTATGATAAAGAAGTAAAAGCAGCCAAAAAAGTGGCAAAAGCCATGAAGAAAGATGGCTGGGAATTTGCAAGCCATACCTGGGGGCACAGAAATGCCACAACATCCACAGCAGCTGAGCTGAAAACTGATAACAAAAAATGGGAAAAATATGTGGCACCGATCCTTGGAAAAACAGATATGATCATTTTTGCTTTTGGTGCAGATATCGGTGACTGGGAAGGATATACTTCTGACAATGCCAAGTATGAGTACTATAAGAGCCGGGGATATCGTTATTTCTGCAATGTGGATTCCAGTCAGTATTTTGTGCAGATCACAAGTGAATACTTCAGACAGGGAAGAAGAAACCTGGATGGCTACAGAATGTACTACAATCCGGATATGTTAAGCGATCTTTTTGATGTATCGGATGTATGGGATTCATCCAGACCGACACCGGTTCCTGAGATGTAAATAAATTTTACAGATACGTAAGAAAAAAAGACTATAATTCTATCATACGTGATTTTCGAAATGGTTTTGATGAAGGGAGTAGGATATGAAGAAAAAAGCATATCTTGTTGTTCTTGCATTGTGTACAGCTCTGGCGTTTACAGCCTGCGGCACAACAACAGATAAAAAAGAGAATACAAAATCTACAGCAGAAGCACAGGATACGACCAGTACGGATCAGAAAGATTCAGGATCAGAGGATTCTGACAGTGCAGATCCATCAGATAAAGATACCAAAACTACAGTTTCCGGAGATACAAGACTTGTTTCTGTGGATGATGTGAGCAAGTATGTTACTATTGGACAGTATAAAGGACTTTCACTTGATAATACTGTGGAAGCAGTGACAGATGATGCTGTTGAAGGAAGAGTGGAGCAGGAACTCCAGAATAAGGCAGAAGAAGTTACGGAAGGCAGTGTTCAGGAAGGTGATATTGTTACCATCAATTATGTGGGAACAAAAGATGGAGTGGCTTTTGACGGAGGTACAGCGAATAATTATGAACTGACCATCGGTTCCGGCACATTTATTGACGGTTTTGAGGATGGAATCATCGGTATGAAGAAGGGCGAGACAAAAGATCTTGACCTTACTTTCCCGGAAGAATATTCTGCTGAGGATCTTGCAGGACAGGAAGTTACATTTAAGGTAACACTGCAGAGCTTTAAGAGAGCACCTGAGCTTACAGATGAGTGGGCTGCCAAGAATACAGACTGCAAGACTGCAGAAGACTATAAAAAAGAAATCCGAAAAACTCTGGAGAGCGAAGCAAAGACAAGCGCGCAGAATACACTCCGTGAAACTGCGTGGAACACTGTGCTTTCAGCATCTGAGGTGAAGGAATATCCTCAGAATGATCTGGACACTGCAAAAACAGAGTTCAGGACACTTTATGAGAATTATGCAAAACAGGCTGATATGACACTGGAGGATTTTGTGAAAGCCCAGGGAATTTCCATGGATGATTTTGAAGAGCAGAGTGGCCAGTATGCGGAGTACAAGGTGAAACAGAATCTGATTGTGCAGGGAATCATGGATGCTGAAAAAATGACTCTTGAGGATAAAAAATCTCTTTCCGTTCAGGATGAACTGATCAAAGCATACGATGTCAAGGATCTGGCGGCACTTGTAGATAAATACGGGCAGGCAGCGGTAGATGAAGCTATCGGACTTCTGAGAGTGGAAGATTTTATTCTGGACAATGCGACTGTAGATGAGAAAGTTACAGCCGGGGATACAGAAGGTGAGAATGGTGATGATCCTTCCACAGACGGCAGCAGCGCAGAAGGCGAAGTAGATGAAGAACTGGAAGCTGCAGAAGCTACGGATATGGTTCCAGGGGAATAGTACAGAACCCGATATGCGGTTCCCGGAAATTTTTTCGGGAACCGCTTTTGTACGGGAAAAACATGTGAGAAAATTAAGAGATTCTTTCGGGAAATGCCATTGTATTTAATTGACAAATGAGGTATGATTAAAGGCGAAAATTAAAGAAAGTTATATAGAGATATAAACGGGGATTTGAGAAATGGACAAAAGAGTTTTACGTGAACGAATGCGCAGAAAACAGCAGCAGTTGAGACGACGCAGGATGATGAAACGTGTGACGTGTGTGATTGCGGCGGTTCTTCTGCTTATTTTTGTTGTCAGAGGCGTAATTCTTCCGATTGCCAATCGTGTAGGTGGCGGAAGCAGTAAAGAGGCAGAGACGGTAAATGTACAGGCAGACACATCGGGATCTTCGTCTGACAGTAGCACCGGGGAAGATACTGCATCGGCAGATGCGGCCGATTTATCCGACTCATCAGCGGATGACAGCAGCACAGATGCCACAGTAATGCCGGTAAAAGGTACCGCAGCAGGAGACAGGCTTTCTGTTATGACACCAGGCTGGCATGAGAATTCCAATGGCAAATGGTATCAGAATCCGGATGGTACATATTATATTAATGGTTTTGCAGATATTGACGAAACTACATACAGTTTTGATGAGAATGGATACATGCAGACAGGCTGGGTTGAGAAAGGTGTGAAGGATTACTATTTCAATGAGGATGGTTCCTATGATCCTTCCAAAAAGCGTCCGATGATCGCACTGACCTTTGATGATGGCCCGGGAGAGTACACAGAGACTCTTCTTGATACTGTTGAGAAATATAATATTCATGTTACTTTCTTTATGTTGGGACAGAATATGGAAGGTCGTGAATCAACAATACAGAGAATGCTTAAGCTTGGATGCGAGATCGGAAACCATACCTGGGATCATCCTTCCCAGACACTTCCGAACATGGATCTGGATTCTGTTATACAGGAGTTCCAGAAGACAGACGATGCCCTTGTGAAAGCCTGCGGACAGGCTGCAACTGTCTGCCGTGCACCATATGGTGCCATTACAGAGGAGCAGATGTCAGCAGTAGGTAAACCGTTCTTTATGTGGTCTACAGATTCACTTGACTGGAAGCTGATGGACGCAGATGCAGACTATAATGAAATCATGAATGACAGCGGACTGGGAGACGGTTCCATTATCCTGATGCATGATATTCATGAGCCATCTGTAAAATGTGCAACAGAGAAACTGATTCCTGAGTTGATCAATGAAGGATATAAACTCGTAACAGTCAGTGAGCTTGCAGAGGCTAAGGATGTTACTTTACAGAGTGCTTCCTATTCCGATTTCTGGGACAGCTCCCTGCAGGCCGGTCGTGTTGCAGGATATGCCGGAAATTCCGGTGACTCCTCTGGCAGCAGTGATTCTTCTGATGGAAGTGATTCCACAGATGGTTCTGATATAAGCGATGGATCTTCTGACAGCTCTGATAGTTCTTCCGATGGAAGCGGCGATGGCAGTGATTATTCTGACGGTTCCGATGATGGAAGTTCTGATGACGGAAGCTACGATGACGGCTCCTATGACGATGGTTCCTACGACGACGGAAGCGAAGAATATTAAGTAAAAATACCGGAAATTATTTAAAGAGATCTGGGTGACAAAATGCGTGTCATTCAGGTCTTTTTTTGACTTTATCCGACACTGTCGGATAATAGACACATATCGGATGGAGGGGGTTTTTCCTTGACTGAAAATATAGGGATTGGTATAATTATAGAATAAAAAACTCCACTAATAATTGGGGAATGAACGGTGGCAGAACTATAAAGGGAGGTACCTGAAAATGGGAAAGAAATTGCAGTTTACGGAGCTTGACCAGTATCTTTTTGGTCAGGGCACGCATTATGATATTTACAGAAAACTGGGGGCTCATCCGGATACGCAGAACCGGAAAAAAGGAGTTTATTTCGCAGTGTGGGCGCCGAATGCGCAGGCGGTTTCTGTTATAGGTGAATTCAACGGATGGAATAATGAGAAGAATCCTATGAAGAAAGTTGGAACGATTGGTGTTTATGAGACATTTATACCTGGAGCCAAGATCGGACAACTGTATAAATTTTACATTACGGGAGCTCATGGTGAAGAGCTTTACAAGGCAGACCCGTATGCCAATGAAGCTGAGCTGCGTCCAGGAACTGCATCCCGGATCACAGATATTACCAACTATAAATGGAAAGATGTTACCTGGATGAAGAACCGTGAGAATTTTGACCCGGATACAAGTGCCATGTCCATCTATGAGGTACATCCAGGTTCCTGGATGAAGCATCCGCAGACAGAGCAGGATGAAGATGGTTTCTATTCCTACAGAGAACTGGCACCGAAGCTTGCTCAGTATGTTAAGAAGATGGGGTATACACATGTTGAGCTTATGGGTATTGCAGAGCATCCGTTTGATGGTTCCTGGGGTTATCAGGTAACTGGTTATTATGCACCTACATCCCGCTACGGAACGCCGCAGGATTTTAAATATATGATCGATTATCTCCATCGCCAGAAGATAGGTGTTATCCTTGACTGGGTACCTGCCCACTTCCCGAAAGATGCCCATGGACTTGCCAATTTTGACGGAACAGCTGTATATGAACATGCAGATCCGAGACAGGGTGAGCATCCGGACTGGGGAACCAAGATTTATAATTATGGTCGTCCGGAGGTCAAGAACTTCCTGATCGCCAATGCCCTTTACTGGGTGGAGGAGTGCCATGTTGATGGTCTTCGTGTGGATGCAGTTGCTTCTATGCTATATCTTGATTATGGTAAGAAGGATGGAGAATGGGTTGCCAATAAATTCGGCGGCAACAAGAATCTTGAAGCTATTGAATTCTTTAAACATCTGAATACAGTTGTGCTTGGAAGAAACCATGGAACTGTGATGATCGCAGAGGAGTCCACAGCATGGCCAATGGTAACAGGCAAGGCTGAGGATGACGGACTTGGCTTCTCCCTGAAATGGAATATGGGCTGGATGAACGACTTCCTGGAATATATGAAGCTGGATCCGTATTTCCGTAAATTTAACCACAATAAAATGACTTTTTCCATGACATATGCCTATAGTGAGAAGTATGTTCTTGTTCTTTCCCACGATGAGGTTGTACATCTGAAGTGTTCTATGCTTGAGAAAATGCCGGGAGAACTGGATGATAAATTCAAAAACCTGAAAGTCGGTTACACATTTATGTTCGGGCATCCTGGCAAGAAGCTTCTTTTCATGGGACAGGATTTTGGCCAGCTGCGCGAGTGGAGTGAAGCGAGGGAGCTTGACTGGTATCTTCTTAGAGAGGAGAATCATCAGAAGCTGCAGCAGTATGTCAGTGATCTTCTCCATCTGTATAAGAAGTATCCGGCACTTTACGGAGCAGATAATGATTCGTCAGCGTTTGAGTGGATCAATGCCAATGACGGTGACAGAAGCATTTTCAGCTTCATCCGTAAATCTCCGACAGGCCGCAATAATATTCTGGTCGTATGCAACTTTACACCGGTGGCACGTCCGGATTACCGTGTAGGCGTACCGAAGAAGAAACAGTACAAACTGGTTCTCAATGAGCAGGGACTTCTGGAGAAGGGCAAGATATTTAAGGCTGAGAAACAGAATTGCGACAACCGTGACTTTTCCTTTGCATATCCGCTGGAGTCGTATGGGGTCGGTGTATTTACATATTGATAAATTGATGATTGACAAATGCTTTTTTGTACAGTATAGTGAAACCATATAAAGGGGAGTAGCTGACACGTCAGTGTTCATGATGTCGTCAATCTCGACAGGTTTCAGCCTGTCCGTATCGTGATGAAACAGCGAGACTTTTATTGCATATTTTATGTGCAGTAAAAGTCTCTTTTTTTTTATCATTATTTTGCCCATACTATTCATAAACAGAATGAGAAAGGAAAGATGTCTATGAAAGCTTATTACAACGAGACAGTAGACAATGTCAGAAGAGAATTAAACGGAACCATGGACTTTATGACAGATGAGGAAGTGAAGAAACGGCAGGAGAAATTTGGCCCCAATCAGCTTACGGAGGGAAAGAAAAAAAGTATCTTTCATATCTTTCTGGAACAGTACAAAGATTTTCTGGTGCTGATCCTTATTGTTTCTGCTGTGGTTTCCCTGTTTCTTGGTGAGACGGAAAGCGCAGTTGTAATCCTGATCGTGATCACCATGAATGCGGTTCTGGGAACTGTGCAGACTATCAAGGCAGAAAATTCTCTGGACAGCCTGAAGCAGCTGGCAGCACCGGAAGCGAAAGCAGTGCGTAATGGGATTGTTGTCCGCATTCCGGGACGTGAACTTACAGTAGGTGATATCGTCCATCTGGAGGCCGGTGATTATATTCCTGCAGACGGCCGCATACTGGAAAGTGCAAGTTTGAAAACGGATGAGAGTGCACTTACAGGAGAAAGCCTTGGGGTAGATAAGATCTGTGATGCACTGGAAGGTGAGCTCCCTCTGGGAGATCGAAGAAATATGGTGTTTTCCGGCAGTTATGTTACTTATGGCCGTGGATCTTTTATAGTAACGGATATTGGAATGAACACAGAAGTGGGAAAGATCGCCAGTCTTTTAAAAAATGCTTCTGAGAAAAAGACTCCGCTTCAGGTCAATCTCGATAACTTTGGAAAAAAGCTTTCTGTGCTGATCCTTGTATTATGTGCAGCACTTTTTGCCCTGCAGGTGCTGAAAGACGGAAATGTGGCAGATGCGTTTCTGTTTGCGGTGGCACTGGCTGTAGCTGCGATCCCGGAAGCATTAAGTTCTATTGTGACGATCGTGCTGGCTTTCGGAACCAGAAAAATGGCAGGAGAAGGTGCGATCATCCGAAAGCTCCAGTCAGTGGAAAGTCTGGGAAGTGTGTCAGTGATCTGTTCTGATAAAACGGGAACTCTCACACAGAACAAAATGACCATCGAGCATTATTACGCAGACGGACAGGATATCCCCGCAGATCAGGTGGATTCTGGCAATCCGCTGCATAAACAGATGCTTTACTTCAGCATTTTGTGCAACGACTCCACGAATATTGAAGGCCAGGAGATCGGTGATCCTACAGAAACAGCCATGATTAATCTGGGCGATCATGTGGGGGTTCCTGCACAGCGGATCCGTGAGGCTTATCCAAGGATCAGCGAAGTTCCTTTTGATAGTGAAAGAAAGCTGATGTCCACATTTCATAAAATGAATGTAGGCAGGTATTTTTCTGGTTTGAGAGAGCAGAGCATTTGCATTCATGGGCATGCGGCAGAGCGAAATGAGAATGGTCGCTTTACAGAAGATTATACTATGATCACCAAGGGTGCAGTTGATGTTATGCTGGATCGTGTGGATTATATCCAGAAAGGTGGAAAAACAGTCCCTGTCTCAGCTGAGGATGTGGAAAACATCTGCCGGGTCAATGAGCAGTATTCAAGAGAAGGGCTGCGTGTTCTGGGAATCGGTTACAGAAGTTTTCCCCAGGAAAAAAATATCTCTGCAGGCGATGAAAAAGAGCTGGTTTTTCTGGGGCTTATCGCAATGATGGACCCGCCTCGCCAGGAGAGTGCAGCTGCTGTTGCTGACTGTAAACGCGCAGGAATCTGCCCTGTGATGATCACAGGAGACCACAAAGTGACAGCAGCAGCTATCGCAAAAAGGATCGGGATCCTGGATGATATCTCACAGGCCTGCGAGGGTTCGGAGATCGATAAACTCAGTGATGAAGAACTTAATAGTTTTGTGGAAAATATCCGGGTTTACGCGCGTGTGACACCGGAGCACAAGATCAGGATTGTCCGTGCATGGCAGGAACGGGGAAATATTGTGGCAATGACCGGAGATGGTGTCAATGATGCACCTGCTCTTAAGCAGGCGGATGTAGGTGTTGCCATGGGAATTACAGGAACGGAAGTTGCAAAGGATGCAGCATCCATGGTCCTGACGGATGACAATTTTGCCACGATCATTAAGGCTGTGGAGAGTGGTCGGAATATTTATGAAAATATCAAAAAGGCGATACAGTTTCTTCTTTCGGGAAATTTTGCTGCAATTCTGGTAGTGATCGCAGCTTCGCTGGCCGGACTGCCGGTTCCTTTTGCACCGGTACATCTGTTGTTCATCAATCTTCTTACAGATAGTCTGCCGGCAATTGCACTGGGGCTGGAACCTTACAGACATGATGTGATGGATGAGAAGCCGAGGCCAATGAACGAATCCATTCTTACAAAAAAATTTCTGCAGCGGATCGCCGTGGATGGTGTTGTGATCGGTGCAGCTGTTTTGGCAGCATTTCTCATTGGCTACAGAGATGGAAATGCAGTGTTGGCCAGCACGATGGCGTTTGCGGTGCTGTGCCTTGCAAGGCTTGCACATGGGTATAGCTGCAAGTCAGATAAAAGGGTGATATTTACCGGAAAGTTTTTTAATAATCGATATATGCAGGGGGCTTTTCTTGCCGGTTTTGTTCTGCTGACGCTGGTTGTTACGGTTCCGGTGATGAGAGGATTTTTTGCGGTACAGACACTTAACGCAGGGGAACTTGGAATCGTTTATGGGCTGGCTGTGGGAAGTATGCTGGTGATACAGGGATTGAAGAGTCTGATAAAAAGGTGATTTGGTAAAAAAATGCCGGGAGCAGAGAAACTTGAAATTTGTAGATTCAGGTCTCTCTGTTTCCCGGTATTTTCAGTGAAAATTGTTTATTTTATGTAAGATTATACAATGAGTATGGGGACGATCATGGCTGTAAAGCTACGCTGCATATTGAATGTGTAATATAATTTTTGCCTGGTTGATTATTCTTCGCTGTCATAGTCGCCGGTGTCGTCGTAGCTGCTGTCATCATAGGAACCGTCATCATATGATCCGTCATCAGAACCATCGTCGGAACTGTCGTCTGAGGAATCATCCGTGTTGCCGGAATTGCTGTCAGCAGAGTTAAAATCTTCGGAATTGACGTCAATTCCCTTATCTGCGTAATACTGTTCGGCGGTAATGGAGTCAGTATCTTCCACGATATTTCCTGATGAGTCCACCATATTCAGGTCTGTATCAATGGTTACATCCAGAAGATTGGTTCCTGTGGAAGGTGTGACATTCATGGACATGATCTCATTGAACTTCTTTTTCAGATTGTCCAGTGTGAATACACCATCCCCAATGTATTTCTGTACACCGTTCTGGGAAGCAAGTTCTTCTGTGTAATCAGAGAGCATATAAGGGCCGAATTCGCCGGCATCACTGTTATAGTGCATTACCAGAGGTTCTACAGTTGGTGTAAGGATCTGGATGGATGTTTTGCCATTTTCTACTGTTTTCTGAATGGTAAATTTCGCCATTCCACCAAGAAGTTCTTCCAGTTTTTGCTGTGTGGATACGAAGTTTCCAAGAGAATAGAAGACAACAGTTTCATTTCCTTTACCATCGGAAATACGGCCATATGGCTGGAGTACGTGAGGATGTCCGCCGATAATGACGTTTACACCCTGCTCCATAAGATATGCAGCCCATTGCTTTTCATATTCATTTGGCATGGTTTCATCTTCAGTGCCCCAGTGTGCAACAAAGATAATGCAGTCTGCCTGCTGTTTGGCTTTCTGGATCATAGTGGTGATCTTTTCCTTGCGGATCATATCGATCATGTAATCCTTTCCTTCAATACCGCCTACGTTTGTGCCGTAGGTGTAATCCAGAAATGCGATCTTAATGCCGTTTACTTCGCGGATCTTGACAGTGTCTGCATCTTCCTGTGAATCATGAATTCCAAGAAGTGTGACATCCGGGTATTTTGTTTTCCAGAAATTTAAAGTGTCTGTAAGGAAACCTTCTCCAAAGTCGTCAATGTGATTGTTGGCAGATTCAACTACGTTAAATCCTGCTTTTACGATGGCATCTCCAACCTCGGTTGGTGTTGCAAAAGACGGATAGGAGCTTACGCTGTCGTGGTCTGTTGTGAATACGGTTTCCTGGTCGATCATCCTGATGTCTGCATCCTTGATGGCGTCTGTGATGTGGGTGTAGATCTTATCGTAATTCCAGTTGCCGTCCTCAGATGCTCCTGCATCAATCAGGCTCTGATGATAAAGGTTGTCGCCCACTGCAATAACAGATGCAGTTGTGACATCGCTGGTAGTGGCAGTTGTTTCCGGCTTTTCTTTAGCTGCTGCTTTTTTCTGGGCATCTATGGCCGGTTTGCGGATCATCCGGTAGTCCAGCTGGTTGAATAAAATAACCAGAACAGCCAGGATAATAACAGAAGCCAGAAGACTTGCCCGGGCATTGCTGCGTTCACGGAAGTTCAGCGGGATATTCTCTTTAAAATTTCGCTTGACAGTCTTCCTGTTTTCACGCTCCTCCCGGAAATTCTGAAGCCCTTCCGTAAGATTCTCCTTTTTAAAAGGATTGTTGAAGTTCAGTGGAAATTTCATTTATGATTTACCTTAACTTTCTTTAAAATATGGATTTTTTGCTGTGAGGTTTATTATAGCAGATTTTTCAGGGGGTGGGAAGAGGGGCGGGTTTTGTAAAAGTTCATTTACAGGGTTTTTATAATGAATGAATATGGTATAATTTACATATCAGTAGGAGATGAATGAGCAATAGTACAATAATTTATGATGCACAGGAAATACACCGTGCAGTGACAGCGGTGAATTGGTGACAGGAACTGAATAAAGAATATAATCTGTAAAAAAATGTGACAGATATACAATAAATTACTTACAGAGGAGTATGAATATGGGCATTTACAGACGAAGAGCACAATATCATGAAACTGATCAGATGGGAATTATCCATCATTCCAATTATATTAAATGGATGGAGGAAGCCCGGATTGCGTTTATGGGAGAGATGGGATTTGGCTATGGTGAGGTTGAGAAACGGGGAATCGTTTCTCCTGTAGCCGGAGTTTCAGTTTCTTATAAGAAGCCGGTTCTGTTTGATGATGAAGTGGAGATCACAGTTTCTGTGAAAAAGTACAATGGTGCAGTTCTGGAGTTGGAGTATGAATTTTATAATGCAACGAGAAATGAGAGCTGTACGGCAGCCTCCTCGAAGCATTGCTTTACAAAAGACGGAAAACTGGTATCACTGAAGAGGGAAATCCCTGAACTGGATGAACTGTTCAGGAAGAGTCTGAAAGGAGAGAATGCCTGATGGAAGTAGTAGAAATGCTTGATAATCTGAAAGAAAAAGCCAGGAGAGATCCGGCACTTCGTGAAGAACTGCTGGCAACACGTGAGGAGAAAGAACCTCTGGCAGCTTTCTGCAAAAAGTGCCGGGAGCTGGGCGTTCCGGTTTATGAGATGGATCTTATTGCGGCAGGCGAGGAATTTTACGCAGCTATGAAACGAAGTACAAACGGCGGCGGGGAGAATTCACCGATGCTTGAAGGTGAAGATGATTTTTATGAATTGTTTTTTGCAGGGCTGTGATGTTTATCCCTGTCTGAAAATATTTACTACACAAAATGTAAGGAGTATTTTCAGACAGGGATTTTTATTTACTCAATCATATCAATATACTTCTCCAGCACCGGAAACTGCACCCCTCCGATCTTCAGCACTCTGCGGTGAAAGTCTTTCATATCGAAATCCTGTCCAAGTCGTTTTTGTTCGGCTGTGCGCAGATCCAGAAGACTTAAATATCCCCAGTAATATTTCAAATAATTTCCAGGAGTTTCCAGAATGTACTGGTAAATTTCCGAGATAACCGTACTGTCCTCAATACCAAAAGCCTTCAGAAAACTGGCAGACTCAGCCTGGCTCCATCCATTATAATGGATCTCAATATCCAGAAGAGAGTACATACAAAGGTTAATGCTGCGGTTCAGCCATGCAAGACGTGCAAGATCAGAAGCAGAAGAATCCAGGATATAATCAGCTGCATATTCATAGGCAAAAGGCTCCACATAAGTAGCCCACCCTTCCGCAAACCCGGAAGTATCCAGAAGATTTCGGATTCCAGACGGATTCTGGCGTTCAAAACTAACTGTCTGATAAAGATGACCCGGGAATCCTTCATGAGCCAGAGTGGTAAAAAGCTCCAGACCCTGATAATTTGCGGACGGATTTATGTAGATCACATTAGGAGTACCCGTATCCATAGGCGGTGTGAGATAAAAAGCAGGACTCAGATAATCTTTCATGGAGTCATGCACAGTTTTAAGTTCAAAAGAAACATCCTCCAGAGGAGGAAAATCTGAGCTGATTTTTTTCTGCAGGGAAGAAAGTATCTGAGCTGGTCTCATTTCTGTAAAAGAAATTCCTTTATTAAGTGTGGTAAGAAGTTCCGGATTCTGGCGAAGCATATTTCCAACAATACCAATTTCACTGGAAAGCTGCCTGGAAAGCCGTTTTTCGATCTCTTTCACAGGAACATAAGTACCGGTCTGGCTTTGCAGAAAATAAAGATAGTACGCTTTACCACCTTTAAAATACGCCAGGCCGCGAGGATTTTTTCCAGTGCCCCGCAGAGCTTCCAGACCTGTCATAAGCTCCTGATAGGCAGGAATCACTTCCGTTTTCATAAGATTCTGATGAGTAAGAATCAGAGTCTGTTGTTCTGAACCGGAAAGTTTTCCGTAGTCTGAAATTTTTGTGCGGAAAATATCCAGCATATAATTTTCATCCGGATTCCGGATAAAAGCACTGCACTGTGCAAGAATCCGATCCAGCGTGGCATCACTCATAAAGAAACCGGCCTGAGATTTCTTCTGCTCAAATTTTATAATACTCTGAAAGTACGGACGTATGGTAGTCAGAAGATTCAGATAATCAGAGATATCCCGATCCTCATAAAAAGCATATTCAGCCAGAAGAACCGGTAGCTGTGCCTGGATTCCCAGGCTTGGTCCAAGAGGCTCCTGGAAAAGGTAATTATCGCCAAGAGATTTTTCTGTGTGATAATAGAGAAGCATGGAATCGAGAGTCATCTGATTTTCCGTGGAAAGATGACTGTAGCGGAATGCTTTCAGCTTATCCTCGTACTGCTGACAGACCTTGTAGGTGTTTTGCATATCTGTGGGAATCGTGCCAAGAGAAGCTGCTTTTCGCCGGATTCCCTGCTTTTCCGGATGAGCCAGGGAATAATGAAGAGTAAGAGAACTGCCGGAAACTTCGTTTCGGAAAACCTCCTGGGTAAAAGCCTCGAATTTTCCGTTTTCTGTAATTCCATGAGCAGAAAAATATCCGGCAGCTATGCCGATAATAAAAGTAAAAATAAGACCGCAGGCAATAAAAAAAGAAGATTTTTTCTTCAGGATCTTAAAAGGCATAGAAAGTCCTTCCTGCATTTGGCTTTGTACTATCATATTGGAAAAATACGGAATCTATGATATTATGTGAACGGAAATAAAGAGAATCCGATGCAGCCGGAATCACATATGCCCATGTTTACAGCACATATTTTGGGGGAATATGTATTGCTTCCGGTAAGTTATACAGATAGTAACACGAAATGATCAGAAGCATCGGAGCAAGACAAGAATGTATGTAATATAAATGGAGAAAAAGTATGAGCGATATCTATGATCTTGCAATTCTGGGCGGGGGTCCTGCAGGGATCACAGCGGCGATCTATGCGTCACGTGCCAGATTAAATACAATATGGATCGATAAAAATTTTGCACCGGGCGGTCAGATCACGGCTACTTATGAAGTAGATAATTACCCCGGAATGCCGGGAATCTCAGGGATGGATTTGGGCGAGGCCTTTGGGGAACATGCCCGTAAACTGGGATTGGAGCCGAAGCGTGAGAAGATCCTTTCCCTGGAAAATATTTCAGGAGATATCAAGACGATACACACAAAAAAGAACGAATATCAGGCCAGAACCATTATCCTTGCATTTGGCGCAGAGCACCGGAAACTGGACATTCCGGGAGAAGATGACCTAGGAGGACTTGGAGTTTCCTATTGTGCAACCTGTGACGGAGCTTTTTATAAAGACAGAACAGCCGTGGTAGTTGGAGGCGGAAATGCGGCAGCAGAGGATGCGGTATTTCTTTCCGGCCTTTGCAAAAAAGTGTATCTTGTTCACCGCCGGGACGAACTTCGTGCAGACAAGGCCATCCAGGAGAAGGTTTTTGACTGTGAAAATATTGAAATGGTATGGGAAAGTATTCCTCTGGAAATCCTGGGGCAGGACGAAGTAACAGGCATTAAGATCCAAAATGTAAAAACAGGGGAAGAACGCGAACTGGATACAGACGGCGTTTTTATTGCAGTGGGAATTGTTCCGAATACGACACCTGTAAAAGATCAGCTGGAGCTTGATGAGAACGGATATATCTGTGCAGGAGAGGAAGGAATCACCAGCGCAGCAGGCGTTTTTGCAGCGGGGGATATCCGCACCAAGGCACTCAGACAGGTGGTAACTGCTGTTTCAGACGGAGCCAATACAGTGGCTTCCGTACAGAAATATCTCTGGAGGAAAGACAATGGCAACCATTAAAGAAATCGCGCAGAGAGCAGGCGTAAGTACAACGACTGTCTCCAACGTCATACATGGAAAAACCAAAAAAGTATCTCCTGCCAACATTCAGAAAATCGAGAATCTCATCCATGAAATGGGATATGTCCAGAAAATGGGACTGAGAGTACTGAATAAGGAGAAATCCCAGTTGATCGCAGTTGTGATCAACTATCATAAAGACTTCAAGGATTCCATCATCGGAGATCCTTTTTATGGAAAAATTATCGGTTTTATTGAGAAATATGTGCAGGAGCTGGGTTATTATCTGATGCTTTATTCAGCAAAAGATACGGACAAGATATTCCAGATGGTTATGGGCTGGGATGTGGACGGAGTCATTGCTATTTCCTTCAGTAAAAGCAATTGTGAAAAAATCTATCAGCTGATCAACAAGCCGATTGTTTCCATTGATGCTTACGGAGAACTGGATGCCGGTCAGGAGAGCCATGTCCTGAATATCGGACTGGATGATGAGAGCGGCGGATACCTTATGACAAAATATCTCCTGGAATGCGGCTACGAACATATCCAGGTCTGTGCAGGACGTGACAATGGCGTTGACCATTTCCGTTACATGGGAGCGCAGAGAGCAGCAAAAGAATTCGCAGGAAAGAAGCAGAAGGTACAGTTTACTGCACTGGGTATGAATTACGCGAAGCGAAAAGAAAGCTACGCATGGCTGATCCAGCGGAAGAAACCAAAGACTGCGCTGTTTTTCCTGTCAGATCTTTATGCACTGGAGGCAATCAGTTTCTTCAGCAGCAGAGGAATCAAAATCCCGGAAGACATTGGAATTGCAGGATATGATAACATTAGTTACGCAGAATTTTCCGTGCCCCGGCTGACAACGATCAGTCAGAATGTGGAGCAGAAAGCATCTTTCGCTGTGGAGATCCTGATGGAGCGGATCAACGGCGAGGAGAAAGAGTGGGAGAATGAGATCAAGCTTCCGGTTACGCTGATACCGAGAAAATCAGTTCAGCCGCAGGATGAGGAAAAGTAGGAAATAAGTATCAGAGATTAAATCAGTCACTGCAGAGCTGAGAAAAACGCTAAGCAGTGGCGGTTATTTGGCATAGAGCTGCGCAGCGAAGTGGATTGAGAATATCAGCCTGACTTGAAAGTATAAAAAATTGATATATAAAGATATTAAGAGCCGAAATATACGAGAACTGTCAATATCTGGCAGTCAGAGTATTTTCGGCTTTTGTCGAATCATGGAAGCCCCTGCAGGTGCGAAAACAATTATAGCAAGACCAGAAAATAACGCAAAAAAGGCAGTGCGGCAGGGCGCGAATTACAAGGAACGGATTTGAAGGCGTACCGGGGTACGACGAAAATCTGTGACGCAGTAATTCACGTTCTGCAGTGCTGAATTTTTTGCATTATTTTCTGGAATTGCTATAGTAACTATGAATGAGTAAATCCCAAATATTGCACAAAATAAAGACACCCTCTGTTGAATGATGTATAATTGTAATAACCACAAAACAATTTTCTCACACAACAAGGGGGTGCCTGTTGCAAACAGTATACATCATTCTAACAGTATTTACAATTACTTTAAGTCTTTAAAACTCGGATTATTTTTATCCGAGTTACTGTTCACACGCCACTATCACGCGAGGTGTTTTGGCATGAATATGCCAAAATCCCGAGACATACAGCGCGAATTTATGCGATTAGCATAAATTAAGTTTGCAAAGCAAACGATACTCCTTGGGCTTTGCACAAGGAGGTTCATATTTCCTGCATCGCGGAGCGTGTTACTGAGAACGGAGTGAACAGTAACACCATTTTTCACGAAATAATGCAGTTTATCATATGTCTGTTGCCGAAATCCGTCAGATAAGGTAAGCTAAAGATACTACTACATACAGAAAAACATCAAAAGTGAAAGTATGAAAGAGAACATGAAAAAACAGAAAACAACAGTCCTGATTTTGATGATAACCTTGTGTCTGGCAGGCATATGGGGGATAAAAGGAAATACGACAGTCCAGGGAGCTGCGATTGAGGTAGAGGGCGTTCTTGCACCTCATGATATCCCGGCAGTGGCTGTAGAATTGAATAAGAACAGCAAAATAATTTCAGAGGAACTATCAGAAATTTCCTATACGGTTTATACGGAAACAGATGCCCTGCATATTCCGGTATCCTGGGATGTTTCTACTGTAAATATGAAACTGCCAGGCGTTTATACGATCAAGGGCACACTGAATCTTTCTTCGAAATATGATCTTGGTGAGATCAGGAGTCCGCAGGTGCAGACAACAGTTTCTGTCCAGTATCCAGACAAGCCGGATATTAATACATATTACAGACTGACTGCAGCGGGATTATATATTTTTCCCTGGCTGGAACAGGAGGATACGGATTCTATGGAAGTTTATCTGAAAAAGAATAACGGACAGTGGATCAATCTCACAGAGGGGGGAGTTGCCCTCTGCGATGAGAGGGGACTGTATGTATCCAACCAGAGCATGATCGCAGGTAATACGTATTCCCTGCTGGTAACCTGTGATAATGGCAGGAAACAGACCGGCACTTTGCGGTTTCAATATCGAAAGGATGGTAGTCTTAAGATATACAGCTATCAGTACGGTCAGCTTGGAAATATACAGAAGCCGGGAAAGACAATCCGTTCTTATGATACCAGAGATGAGAAATATTTAAGCAGGTGTGCAGCATATGCCCTTAAGACGGGGGGAAGTCTGAAGGAAATCGAACAGGATCTGAAAAAGAATGTCAGACTGAAGGTCAGTACAGCAGAAAAGTTTGAAAACACAGCAGAGAACCCGGAACTTATTCTGGAATCTTCCTGGGATATGAGTCAGGTAAACACTGCAAAACAGGGCGTGTACAAAGTAACCGGATCGTTTGTGATTCCTGAAGGCTATGAAGTAGAGGACGGACTTACATTTCCTGAAGCATATGCTTATCTTTCCGTGCAGAAAAAAGGAAAACCTCAGATCAATACATACAGCATGCCAACAGTAGATTTGCTGGAATTTCCTATGTTGATGGAAGGATTTTCCGCAGAGGAACGTCAGAATATACAGGTTTATCTTTCTGAGAATAAGGGAAGCTACCAAAGGATTGATGATGATCTGGTAGAAGTGACTCCTGAGGGAATTCAGATTTATTACAGAGAGATATTGAAGAAAGGAAAAAATTACGATATTTGTGCTGTTTATGAGGAAGGAAGCACGGGAATTTATTCTTTTTCCTACAATGATGCGTTTATTGTAAACGAATACTGGTATGAGCGGAATTTCTCAGACAGGGAGGAGAAGAATCTTCCTGATATTGTGCAGAGAGCACCGGACTCATCAGGAACAGCGTTGAATCCGTCGGAAGAAAATGAAGAGAACCTTCATATGGGAAGTGCCGGTTATAACAGTTCTTACGTAACATCCAATAGTGCAAATGGACAGAGTGGCAGTAGCGTGAACAAAGATTCTGCGGCAAAGGGAGCAGACGTATCTGCAACAGAGAGTTCAGTGACAGAGTTAAGTACAGATACGATTATTGCGATCAGCGGACAGAGAATGCTTTTGATGATTCAGCAGAATGGCAGTGCGAAATTTGAGAAGCAGGGAATTTCCGTGATTTTCTCTTCGGATACAGTGAATGGATGGAAGATCAGTGCGGATGATGAAATTCAGATCAGAATTGAGAAAACGGCAGAAGCAGCATTTTCTCTGCGGATTTTTGTCAGAGGTGAGGAAGTGACAGAAATTCCGGGAACAACAGTGAAATTTCTGGCATCTGTATTTGAGGGGATCCGGTCACCGGAGACAGTAAAAGCAGAAGATATACAGGGAAACCAATATACAGTAAATTATCAGGAAAAGCAGAATATCCTGCGCATGGAAATCGGTCGGACAGGAGATTATTTTCTGACAGACAGCGGGTCGGATGCGGCACAGCCATCCGAAGAACAGTCAGCTATTGGACAGAATGGAAGCAGTGAGACAGAAGGTATCGAAGACTGGACAGATGGGGATAGTGTGGAAGTTATTTCAGATGGAGATGACACAGGATTTACAGAAGAAGAGTCATTACCGGAAGACGAAACAAAGAAGAATGCAGAGGATTCCTGCAACCAGTTTCTGACAATAGCACCGCCATTTCTGGCAATATGTGTAATTATTTTTGCAATGATCGTTGTAGTTTACAAAAAACGCAGATAACATACAGAGCACCCGAAAACAGAATGAGGTGGCAGCAATGAAGAAAAACTGGAAATATTCATTACTACTCATAACAATTGTATTTGCAGTGGCTATGGGCATATTCTTTCTGTTCTACCGCTTTGACAACAAATACACAGCAAAGGGTGATCAGGCAATTCAGGGAATCCTATATGTTCCGGATGACGATACCGTACATTATCTTGCCCGGGAATGGGAATATTATCCGGATGTATTGCTGACACCGCAGGAATTAAAGAAACATAAGGATGAATACTACAGTCGTTATGTTTCCATTGGTGAGTATGGCGGGATGGACATGGGTGATAAAAACAGATCTCCTTTTGGGAGTGGTACATATCGGATGACTCTGGTGCTTCCTGAAAGGGAAAAGCGATACGCCATTGGTCTGGTAGAGGTTTTTTCTGCTTATAAGCTGTACATTAATGGAAATTTGATCGGACAAGTGGGAGATCCGGACCCTGACAACTATCTGGAACAGATCCAGAACAGGGTATTTACCTTTGAGGGAAAAGAAACCGTAGAAATTATGATCGCAGTGACAGACAAGCATTCGGTGTCATCGGGAATTCAGTATGTGCCGGTTCTGTCTTCTCCATTTAAAGTAAATATTATCCGTGGATTGTCAATCGTAATCGATGCGGTTTATATGGCTCTTACATTTTTTGTCCTGGTTTTTTCTGTTTATATGTTTGTGCGTACCGGAAAAACAGAAATCGGATTTTTTTGCCTGCTCTGTATCTGTGTGTTGGGATATAGCTCGTATCCAATTCTGCATACATTTGTGGCGGTAAAAGTACAGCCATGCTATGGATTGGAGGCATTGTTTTATTATCTGATGTTTGCCTGTGTTGTGCTTGTGCAGCAAAAGATTCTGGGTGATGAGAGACGGCTTCCGGAGATTCTGGCAGGTGTGATCGCTGCGGCAGGAGTGCTGATCTTTGTGGTAGAGCTGTTGGGCAGCAGAGCGCAGTCTGCAGACGGTTTGTATCTGATTTCCTGGATTACAGAGATTTTGAAATGGGCAGCAGCCGGTTATCTGCTTTTCAGGAGTGTGAAGGAGATAAAGCAGAAGTATAGTAATGTTCTGCTGGTGGGGATTGTTGTTTATGCGGCGTCTCTGGCGGCAGACCGAATATGGAAATTATATGAGCCGATCATCGGTGGATGGTTTATGGAACTGGGTTCAGCAGTGCTTGTATTCAGTGTGGGACTGACTTTATGGATGGAACTTGCCAATGCCTATAGATTTCATCTTACGTATGGAGAATACAGTCGCCAGATGGAACAAAAGCTGCAGATGCAGAAACAGCATTATGAAGAACTCACTGCAAAAATGGATGAGATCAGCAGAATGCGCCATGATATGAGACATCATATGCGTGCGCTTATGTCTTATGCACAGCAGGGAAAATATCAGGAGCTGATGAAGTATCTGCAGGAATATACTTCTGTTATGACGGAGGAGGAAAAAGTAGTCTGTTACTGCAGAAATATGGCGGTAGATGCGGTGATCCATTTCTATGCAGGAGAACTGAGACAGAGAGGAATTTCATTCGAGTATGATATGATGCTGCCTCAGAACATTGGCATTACAGATACAGATTTGTGTAAAATTTATGGAAATCTGCTGGAGAATGCAGTAGATGCGGTGAAAGAGCTGCCGCCGGAAAGCCATCCATATGTAAAAGTTCTCACGAAGATTAAGAATAAAAAACTGCTGATAGAGATTTCAAACCCTTATTCCAATGAAATCCAGCGAAAAGAAAATGGTTTTTATTCAACGAAGCATGAAGGATTTGGAATCGGAACAGCATCTGTGACAGAAGTGGTACAAAGAATCGGAGGGTATGTGGCTTTTAGTACAGAAGAGGGGATTTTTAAGGTCAATATTTTTCTGCCTGCAAAGATCGTGTAATAAATAAAAACAGTTACTGCCCGGTACAGGCAGTAACTGAATAGCATATCAGAAATATTTATTTGTCAGAGTCTGATGAGAATAAGTATTCCAGATATGCTTTTTTTATTGAGTTGGAGCCGCGCTTGCGTACAGTGACAAGCTCCTGGTTATCCATAATAAAGCCCTCATCGGTGGATTCTTCGATATGATCCATATTTACGATACATCCCCTGTAACAGGAGAGAAAACATTTCATACCTTCAAGGAGTTCCTCGAATTTCTGGAAGGTAATGTAGGAGCGGATGATGCCTGCATCTGTAGTATGTACCTGAACTGCATTACGGTAAGTATCCACATAAAGAATACTTCTGACCGGAATCTTTACAGGCGTGCGGTCGGAGATCAGTTCGATATATCTGGAATTCTGTGATTGCCGGATCTGGATCGTAGAAAGAATCCTGCGGAGCTTTTCAGGGTCAAATGGCTTTAGCAGGTAGTAAGATGCTTGTACATCGTAACTTTCCACTGCATAGGAATCACTGCTTGTAATAAACACTAAAGATGCGGAATCCTCAGTGCTGCGCAGTTTTTTGGCAGCATCCATCCCGGTCATATCGCCCATATAAATATCCATGATGATCAGGTCATAAAATCCAGGGGAATATTCCTGGAAAAAAGCTTCTGCGCTGGAATAAAGGCGGATATCTGCGGATATGTTCTGTGATTCATAATAAGAAGAAACGACAGATTTTACCTGGTTCAGATCTTCTGTAGAATCGTCAAGAATTGCAATATTCAAAAGGAGTACCTCCTAAGCTTTACTTAAACATGAATTCCATTTTAGCGTATTTGCGGGAGTTATTCAAGTGCAGAAACCGTCATATTTCACGGAAAATGTCATTTAATCCCATGTGTATTGCAAATAATGTTGGAATTTCTTATAGTATTCTTATAGAAATTCAGAGAAAAACATTTCAGGAAAGGGATGGTAAAAATTATGAAAAATTGGAAAAAATTAATGGCAGGTTTTTGTGTAGCAGCAATGGTTAGTTCTATGGTGGTTCCTGTATGGGCAACAGAGGATGCGGCAGAAGAAGAGGCAGATGACGGCGATGTAGCAGATGTATCAGAAGCGATGACCGGTATCTGGCAGGACAGTGCAGGAGATATCTACGGATTCTATAAGGACAATTCTTTCTTTGGTCAGTGGAAAGATGAAGATCAGGATGTTTTAGGCGTATATAGTCTGGCTTCAGATGGTGAGTATACAGCTCTGACAATGCAGTTCGCAAATGATGATGGTACATTAGATGATGAAAATATGGTAGCTTATCTGGTACAGGTAAATGAAGATGAGAATCTGCTGGAACTCTATGATGCTGACAGTCTGGAACTGACAGCAACTCTGGAGCCATATGAGGCAACCGGTGATGAAGCAGACTATAATCAGACTTATCAGGACATGGGTGATCTTCTGACAGAATGCTATTCCGGTCAGACAGAAGCAGGAGAAACATTTATTTATGCAGCAAATGATGATGGAACTTTCTGCTCAGTAATCGTAATCAATGACCAGGATGAGTTTGTAAGTTTTATTGGTGAAGGTACATTGGATGAAGAGAATAATACAGTAACAATTACTGATGAAGTTTCTGAGATGTCTCTTACATTTGGTGTGACAGCTAATGATGATGACACTCTGACTCTGGATATGGGTGATCTTGGAAGTGCAACAGTAGAAGAAGCTTATATCGCAGTTGCAGTTCAGGGACTGAAATATGCAGTTGAGAATGGAACAGAGATGAACTAAAGAATTTTCTTTCTCCTTAGAAAAAATAAGTGATTTTGGGAATGCTCCTCTCCGGATTGATCTGGAGAGGAGTGTTTTGTGTATCCACGACAGTTACTGTTCACACGCCACTATCCCGCGAGGTGTTTTGGCATGAATATGCCAAAATCCCGAGACATACAGCGCGAATTTATGCGATTAGCATAAATTAAGTTTGCAAAGCAAACGATACTCCTTGGGCTTTGCACAAGGAGGTTCATATTTCCTGCATCGCGGAGCGTGTTACTGAGAACGGAGTGAACAGTAACTTATCCGAATATGTGTTGTATGAATTCTGGAAAATACTGTACTTTTGAAGAAGGATACCGCTATTTCCAAGAACAAATAAAAGCAGAACAGTTGATGAATCTTCATTCTTTCATTAAAAATGGAGCATCACTTGAAGCTGTTTTAGAAATGGTAGGGTAATTTTGTGCAAATTTCAGTATTTGCTCATTTATAGTTAGTAAATTAATTAGTGAATGCGAATTAAGAGAGCTTGCAAACTTATGTGAAACCTGCACAAAATCATAATTTTAAACTTGTCACAATGAATGGTTATGTACATAACCTATTTACATCCACAGTCTTTGATGCTATAGTGTGAGCATAGAGGTTATGTACATAACCAAAAGGGAAACAGTATAGAAGGAGTGAATACCAGATGAAACAGATTCTGATCGCCACACATGGAAAAATGGCCTCCGGTATCCGTTATACAGCGGAGCTGATCGTAGGAAAAATGGCTGAGATCACAACCATCGACGCTTACGTGACACCGGAAGACAATGTGGAGAAAAAGTTTGAAGAATATTTCGCACAGCACGAAAACGACAGGATTTTCGTTTTCACAGATCTGATGGGCGGAAGTGTCAACCAGAAACTTCTGGGATACAGCCAGAAAGAGAATGTTACACTTATCACAGGAACTAACCTTCCTGTTTTGATGCAGGTAATGATGGCAGATGATGATGTGACAGAGGAAGAGATACAGGAATTCATCGATGACGCCAGGGAAGAGCTTCAGGTGGTAGACCTTGGCGGCGGGAAGAAATCTGCATCTGGAGATAGTGCTGCAGAAAATAATGCGCCGGTTGCAGAAAACGCTGCACAGGAGAGCGCAAAGAAATCTGCTCCAGCTCCACAGTCCTACGATAATTCCACAGCAAAGATCACAGCGCTTCGTGTAGATGACCGTCTGATCCACGGACAGGTTGCCATGACCTGGACCAAGCAGCTGGCAGTACAGGGAATCGTAGTAGCCAATGATGAGGCAGCCAACGACAACACTCAGAAGATGGCACTGAAAATGGCAGTACCAGGAGGAATCAAATCCCTGATCAAACCGGTAGACGAAGCCATTCGTATCTTAAATAACCCGAAAGCATCCAAAATGCGTATCCTGGTTCTTACAAGAACTGTAAAAGATGCGCTGAAAGTAAGACAGAGCGTTGGTGAGATCGGATTCCTTAATGTAGGAAACACAGGACGTTTCGATGGAATCGATGTTTCCGAGAAACTTGTCCTCACACCGACCATCATGCTGACAAAAGAAGAGCAGCAGGCATTAAAAGATCTGGTAGCTCTTGACCTGAAGACCTGTATGCAGCAGGTACCGAATGACGAGCAGAAGCTTGTAAAGGATGTACTGGATAAATTAAGTTAAAAAGGGAGGAAAGAAAAAATGTTAAACGCATTTCTTGTAGCACTTGCCGTATTCATCTGTGTCGGCGGTGCAGAGCTGATCGGATTTACCATGCTGAACCGTCCGATCGTCATTGGACCGCTGGTAGGTCTGTTCCTTGGAGATCTTCACACAGGAGTTATCATTGGAGCTTCACTGGAAGCTGTATTCATGGGAGTTGTAAACATCGGCGGTGCTTCCGCGGCAGAACCCGGAATCGCCACAGCAGTAGGAACCGCTTTTGCCATCATGCTTGGCAAAGGATCTGAGGTTGCCCTGACACTGGCACTTCCGATCGGTATCCTTGGTCTTCAGATTAAGACAGTTCTCTATATTTTTATTGTAGGTATGTTTGCAAAAACCTTCGACCGTCTGGCTGCAGAGGGCAAGGAGAAACAGATCATCGCTCTCCATTACGGACTCTGGGCTGTGAACTGGGTATTATATTCACTGTTCGCATTCTTCGGGATACTCTTTGGATCTGATGCAGTCAGTGCACTTCTGGATGCCATCCCGGATGTTGTTATGAACGGTCTGACAGTCTGCGGTGGACTTCTTCCGGCAGTAGGTATGGCGATGCTGATGAAAATGCTCTGGGACAACAAGATCTGCATGTTCTATTTCCTGGGATTTGTCCTGGCAGCATACTTAAACCTTCCGCTTATCGCTCTTGCAGTGATTGGAGTGATTATCGCCATCTCTGTTGGAATGAACGATTATAAGCTTAACCAGCTTTCTGCACAGAGAGTAGCTGTTTCACCGGCTGGAGACTCTGAAGAATATCTTGATGAAGAAGAGGAGGAATTTTTCTCATGAGTAATTTAACAAAATCTATTCCTGCAGATGAAAGAAAAATGCTGAGAAAAGCTTTCTGGCGTTCCTTCACGCTGTATGCAGCAGTAAGCCCGGCAAAGCAGGGAGCATCCGGCTTCTGCTATTCCCTGATGCCATTTATCAACAAATTTTACAAAAACGATGAGGAAGGCAAAAAAGCTGCCCTCACAAGAAGTATGTCTTACTTCAATACAACCATCACCTTATCTACATTCATCATGGGTCTTGTGGCATCCATGGAGAAGAAAAACAGCGAGCAGAAGGATTTTGACGCAAGCTCCATCAATGCGGTGAAATCTTCCCTGATGGGACCTCTGGCCGGTATCGGTGATTCCATTTTCTGGGGTGTTCTTCGTGTAATTGCGGCAGGAATTGCAGTAGGACTTGGAGCATCCGGAAATGTTCTGGCACCTATCGTGTTCCTGCTTCTTTTTAACATTCCGTCTATTCTTGTGAAATATTACGGTACATTTCTGGGTTACAAGCTTGGTTCCGAATACATCCAGAAGGTTTATGCAAGCGGTCTTATGAACATTCTGACAAAGGCTGCCAGCATTGTAGGTCTTATCATGGTTGGTGGTATGACTGCCAGCATGGTAACCTTTAAATCCACTTATGAACTCACCATGAAGGGTGAGTCTGTTCTGAACCTCCAGAGTATGCTGGATCAGATCTTTGTCGGCATCGTTCCTCTTGGACTGACTCTTCTGTGCTACTATCTGCTGAAAAAGAAAAACATCAGCATCACAGTGCTGATCATAGGTGTCATTATCCTGAGTATCCTTCTCTCTCTTTTCGGAATTGCATAAACCTTAAGGATAAGGAATAAAGATCAGAACTATGAAAAGGCGGACCCCGGTTGGTCCGCCTATAAAAAAGCCTGAAATAAGATATTTTGAATAAAGGAGACACAGAACATGAAAGATTGGTGGAAAAATTCCGTTGTATATCAGATTTATCCAAGAAGCTTTAAGGACTCCAACGGAGACGGCTTCGGCGATCTTAGGGGTATTATTGAAAAGCTCCCCTACCTTCAGAACCTTGGGATCGATGTGATCTGGCTCAGCCCTGTTTTTGACTCCCCACAGGACGACAACGGTTACGATATCAGTGATTACCGGAAGATCTACGCAGGCTTCGGAAGCAATAAGGACATGGATGAGCTGATCAGAAAAGCTCACGAGCATGGCATCAAAATCGTTCTGGATCTTGTAGTAAACCATACATCTGATGAGCATGCCTGGTTTGTGGAAAGCCGGAAATCCAAAGACAGCAAATACAGTGATTATTATATCTGGAAGGATCCGAAAGCAGACGGCAGTGAGCCAAACAACTGGGGTTCTAGTTTCTGTGGAAGTGCCTGGGAATATGACGAAGAGCGTGGTCAGTATTATCTTCATTTTTACAGCAAAAAACAGCCGGATCTTAACTGGGAGAATGAAAAAGTCCGCCAGGAAATCTATGATCTGATGAAGTTCTGGATGGACAAAGGTGCTGACGGATGGCGCATGGATGTGATCGCATCTATCTCCAAGGATCAGTCCTTCCCGGATTACCCGAAAACGGATGGCCGCAAGTATTATACAGGAAAATATCACAGCAACGGACCAAGACTTCATGAGTTTATCCACGAGATGAACCGGGAAGTACTTTCCAGATATGACTGCATGACAGTAGGCGAGGCGCCGGGCTCCACACCGGAGGTTGCAAGACTGTTTACAGATCCGGAGCGTGAGGAGCTGAATATGATCTTCACATTTGAGCATATGAATATCGACCGTATTCCCGGCTCTGTAAACCGAAAATGGGCACTGAAGCCTTTTGATCTCCGTGAGCTGAAACGGGTTATGACTGAGTGGCAGAACAAGCTTTATAATAAGGGCTGGAATGCGCTGTACTTTGAGAACCATGATCAGCCGCGTGTGATCTCCAGATGGGGAAATGACACCACTTACCGCGAGGAGTGCGCAAAAGCTTATGCTACCGTTCTCCATGGTATGCAGGGAACACCGTATGTATATCAGGGCGAGGAGATCGGTATGACAAACGTACACTTCCCCCTGGACGAGTACGAGGATATTGAGGTGCGCAACGCATATCAGGATCTTGTAGTTAAGAACAAAACCATCACCGAGGATGATTTCCGCAAGGCTGTATGGAACAAGAGCCGTGACAATGCCAGAGTACCAATGCAGTGGGATGACAGCGAGAACGCGGGATTCACAACCGGAAAACCGTGGTTCCGTATTTCCGACCGCTATCAGGAGATCAATGTAAAAAAAGCTCTGGAAAAAAATGACTCCGTGTTTTATTATTATAAGGATCTGATCCGTCTGCGTCATGAAGAGGAACTTCTCACAGAAGGCGACTATCAGCTTCTTCTTCCGGAAGATGAGAAGGTATTTGCCTACCTGAGAACTTCAGAGAAAGAGCAGTGGATCGTTGTGGCAAATCTTTCTGAGGATACAGTAAGTACAGAAGACCTTACAGAATATGTGTCCGATAAAGAGGACATTAAAATTGCAAACTACAAAGACAGAACAGGAATCAAAGAAAACTTGAGACCGTACGAGGCATTTATGATGAGAATCCGCTGAATTCCTGAACTGTTATATACGCAGCAAAGCGAAAAAAAATATCCGCTTTACAGACTGCAGGTATGAGTTTTTGTGCGTATCTGTACTGCCGAAGGCTATCCGGGCGCAGTGCAGATACGCTTTTTGCTCATAGGAACACAGACGGACAAACAGGAGGAATTTATGGAAAAATATATCATTGCAGTAGATATGGACGGAACGCTTCTGAACAGCGAGAATAAGATTTCCGGGAGAAACAGAAATGTTTTGCAGCGTCTGATCGATGACGGACATTATGTGGTACCGGCAACAGGAAGAACAAGGGAGCTGATCCCCCAGGAGTTTTCCGTGCTCCATGGAGTGAAATGGGGAATCGTGGAAAATGGCTGTGTTGTCTGGGACTACGATAAAAATGAGATGATCTGGCGCAAGACCATGCCAAAAGGAATGGTACGGGGAATCCTGAAAGATGTGGAGGACAGCGGAGTAAAAGGCTGGATCGCGGAGGCTTATGCGAATGGAGTTGCATATTCCGATGCAGATGCCAGAGATTATGTGGTCTCAGTAGCAGATAAAGATCTTCTGGAAAAAACCTTCGTAGATTATTTCCTCAGCAGACATGAATTTGTAAAGGATTTTTACAGACAGACAGAGCTTCTGGATCAGGCAGAAAAGATAAACATCTATTTTGAAAACAGCGAGGATAGCAGAGTTCTCCATGAAAAATGGAAGGATCTGGATGATGTGGCTGTCACTACTTCCATCAGCGGTAACGCAGAGTTCAACGCAGCAGGGGTGGACAAAGGAGTTGGTCTTGCCATGCTGCGCACAAAGCTTGGCATTGACAGGATGCATGTGATCGCTTTTGGTGATAATGAAAATGATCTGGAAATGCTGGAAGGCGCAGGCATCGGAGTTGCCATGGGTAATTCCAAACAGTATGTAAAGGATGCCGCTAATGAGGTGACCGGAGATAATGATCATAATGGTGTGGCGGAATTTCTTGAGAGGTTTTTCGGGCTGTAAGCTGTGGGTGATCGTGATCGCTGATATACGGGACAGGGAAATGTATTTTTCTCTGTCTTTTTTATTTTCATTTTCGGTGATATAAGGTATGATTAACAGAGAAGATGAGGGAGTGCCGGTTTTGATCGGTAGTTCCCGGTGAAAATTTTTTGAGGGAATCAGGAGGGAATTTTTTATATGAAAAATTTAGTACCTAAGAGGGTGATGGAATATATAGTTATCACATTTGCAGTTATTCTGATGGATGTGGGAATCTATGTATTCAAATTCCCGAACAACTTTTCTTTCGGAGGAGTTTCGGGTATGGCAGTCGTATTCTCGCATTTTATTTCGATGACATCTGCGCAGATCAACCTGGTGATCAATCTTATTTTGCTGGTGATCGGGTTTATGATCCTGGGAAAAGATTTTGGCATGAAGACAGCTTATGTTACAGTTGTATCTTCTCTGCTCCTGAATGTGTTCGAGAAGGTTTTTCCAATGGAAAAAGCACTCACAGGGAACATTATGCTGGAGCTGTGTTTCGCGATCATCCTTCCGGCACTGGCTGCTGCGATCCTGTTTTTTGAGAATGCCTCAGGCGGCGGTACGGATATTGTTGCGATGATCATTAAGAAGTATTCTACCATGAATATTTCGGGTGCACTGTTTCTTGTAGACTGTTTCATCGTTGTTGTTTCCTTTATGGTATTTGATATTACCACAGGCCTTTGCTCTGTGCTGGGTCTTATGGCCAAGACGCTGCTGATCGATAAGTCTATTGAGAGGATGAAGCTGAACAAATATTTCACTATCATTTCCAGCAAACCGGAGGAAATTTCCGATTTTATCATGAAGGATCTGAACAGAAGTGCTACGATCTATCATGGAGAGGGTGTTTATACCCATAAGGATAAAAAGATCATCCTGACTGTAGTTGACGTAAAGCAGGCAGTGTTGCTGCAGAGGTTTATTGATGAGGTAGATCCGCAGGCATTTCTGATGGTAACTAAGAGCAGTGAGGTTATTGGTAAGGGATTTATGAGTTATATCTGATTGGTTAGATGATGCTATCCGTTTGACTATATGCTTTGTTATATAGAGAGCATTTTCTACAGCTGTTATGGTTGTAGAGATGCTCTTTTTTTATTGGATCAAGTCTGCAAATGATGTGAAGTTTTCGTGAAAAGGTTTGACATATAGTGTCTTATATGGTAGTATACACACTTACGTAACAAAATTTAACATAATTGTAATAAATAAAAGCAACGATAGATAAATTTTCGAGAGGAGTTTTTATGTTTTATAAAAAAATTGCTGCTGTTGTTATGAGTGTTGTGATCGCCGGATCTGTTCCGTGTACAGTTTTTGCAGATACAGATGCAAGTACTGTGACAGGTGGCGAGGTGGAAGAACTCTCCATTGAGGAAGATTTCTCGGACGGGACGGATTCCATCTCCGCTCTTGCAAACGCTCTGGCAGACAAGACAATTTCTGATGTGGCAGAATATCAGGAAGCGAAAGCAGAGGCTGAGGAGATTGCACAGAAGAGACTGGAAGCAGAAGCAGCAGCGGAAGCTGCCCGTAAAGCGGAAGAAGAGCGTAAGGCAGCTGAAGAGGCAGCACGTAAGGCTGAAGAAGCCCGCGTAGCCAGGCGTCAGGAAATTGCGGATTTTGCACTGCAGTTTGTAGGAAATCCGTATGTCTACGGCGGCACAAGCCTGACAAATGGTGCAGACTGTTCCGGGTTCGTGATGTCTGTGTTTGCACAGTTTGGTTATGAGCTTCCCCGTGTGGCAGCAGCTCAGTGTGCAGCATCCCAGAAGAAATCTGCTGAAGAAATCGAGGTAGGTGATCTGGTATTCTACGGTGACGGTGGAATCGACCACGTAGCTCTCTATATCGGAGACGGCAAGATCGTCCATGCCAGTACCGCAGCCACAGGAATCAAAGTATCCGACTACAATTACCGCACACCGACTGCAATCGGAACTTTTGTGGAATAATATATGAATAACGAGGATTTGTAGTTCTTTATCCGGATTTGCCTGGGTGCATTGCCTGTGGAGAAACTGCAGTAGACGCAAAAAAGCAACTGGCTGTTAGGTAAAAAACCCCCTTCTGGCAATATGCACAAAACTGGTCGAACCATGGTGGATAAGTGAAAAATTATCCAAAAAGTTTTCCACATGGAAAAAATCCGCAAATAGGCTAATAATCAAGTTATACACAAAATTATCCACATTATCCACAAGGATAACAATGTGGAAGACCTGATTTACATAAAATAAATTAAACATATGTTTTGTGTAAAAATGATAAAACTGCAAAAACTGTGAAAAAAATCTGTAAAACTATTGACATTTTTAAATTCTAAATATCATAAAATATTTCGGGAAAAAGATGTAATTCAAAGAAATAAAAGAGAATAATCTGAAAATAATAACAGAATTCTAATGAAACCACTGTATTTATCCAACCAGAAACCAGAAGTATGGAAATGTGCGTAAAAAAAGGACAGTGACCGGATGCAACGGACACTGTCCAGTGTTGAAAAGCCTTTTCAGACTGTGGATAAGTGTGGATAACCTTCTTATCCACCCTGTTTCATTCGTTTGATCACCTTCAGACGTGTAAACTCTTCTCGCTCTTTTTCCTCCAGGGCGTTAGTGATATCCCTGGTGAGAGTTTCATATCTTGGGATGGTGATATTCTTCAGAGCGTTGGCACGCTTCTGGGTTTTTTTGATATTGGTGGCAAGCCGGATAGCTGCGTTTTCGATCATGGAAAGCTGAATGGACAGCTCTTTCACACGTTCGAAAGCTGCCTTGGCCTCGTCTAGGGACAGCTTGGTGCTGTAGTAGGCGTAGGTCGGCGTATTGCTGCTCTGCTTGTCATATTCCACAAGAGGGATCTCAGTACCCATAACGCTTCGTGTCTTGATCCGGATGGAATTTTCTACAGGAACGGTATGGGAAATCTGGTCTACAAAAGCGATACCGATCTCCATGTTAGCTTTCTGCAGGGCTGCATAGGCAGTGCGGAAGGTTTCATCGATCTGAGTCTGGATATCCTTTGCCTGGTCAATAAGCTCCATCATTTCACGGATCAGGATATTACGCTTTTTGTCCATAAGCTCATAGCCCTGTCTGGAAAGAGCCAGAGAATTTTTTGCAAGTATGAGATTTCCCTTGGTGGGAAAGGTATTCGGATCCATAAAATCACCTCACTAACGGACGGTTTCTCTGTAATACTGATCCAGAACTTTGGTATCGATACGGTCGAGCTCTTCTCTTGGAAGAAGTCCAAGAAGCTCCCAGCCCTTATCCAGAGTCTCAATGATGCTTCGGTTCTCAGTCTCAGACTGTCCTACGAACTCAGCCTCGAATGCTTTACCAAATACAAGATACTGTTTATCCAGCGGAGAAAGCTCATCTTCACCGATAACGGAAGCCAGGGCTCTTGCGTCGCCTACCTTTGCGTAGCAGGAAAAGAGCTGGTTGGCAACGTCCTGATGATCAGCACGTGTGAAGCCTTCACCGATACCATCCTTCATCAGACGGGAGAGGGACGGCAGAACATTGATCGGCGGATAAATAGCCTGGCCGTGAAGCTGGCGGTCCAGTACGATCTGCCCCTCTGTGATGTATCCTGTAAGGTCAGGAATCGGATGCGTGATATCGTCATTAGGCATGGTCAGGATCGGGATCTGGGTTACAGAGCCTGTGCCGCCGCGGACAATTCCTGCACGCTCATAAAGAGTAGCAAGCTCACTGTACAGATATCCGGGATAACCTTTTCGGGAAGGAATCTCACCTTTGGAGGAGGAAACTTCTCGCATGGCCTCGCAGAAAGAAGTGATATCTGTGAGGATAACCAGGATGTGCATGCCTTTTTCAAAAGCAAGATACTCAGCGGCAGTCAGTGCGATCTTCGGTGTAAGAAGACGCTCAACAACCGGGTCATTTGCAAGGTTCAGGAACATAACAACGTGGTCGGAAGCACCGCTTTCTTCGAAAGTCCTGCGGAAGAATTCGGCTACGTCATATTTAACGCCCATTGCTGCAAAAACAATGGCAAATTTTTCATCGGAATCGCCGCCCAGGGAAGCCTGCTGAACGATCTGTGCAGCCAGCTTGTCATGGGGAAGACCGTTACCGGAAAAGATCGGCAGCTTCTGGCCGCGGATCAGGGTGGTCAGTCCGTCAATGGCGGAGATACCGGTGTTGATATAGTTTCGCGGATATTCACGTGTTACCGGGTTCAGCGGAAGACCGTTGATATTCAGGCTGACTTCCGGTGTGATCTCGCCAAGACCGTCAATAGGCTGGCCGATACCGTTAAAGGTACGTCCCAGGATTTCAGGGGAAAGCCCGATCTCCATTGGATGTCCGGTAAGACGTGTGTGTGTATTGCCGAGGGACATATTATCTGTCCCCTCAAAAACCTGGATAACAGCCTTATCCTCATAGATTTCCACGATACGGCCGATTTTCTGCGTGCCGTCCTCCATGTGGAATTCCACGATTTCCTCGTAAGATGCGTTCTTAACACCCTCAAGGACAACAAGAGGGCCGTTTATTTCACTCAGGCCAAGATATTCGATTGCCATAAACTGATCCCTCCTTTAACCGTTTCTTTCCAGTACATTATCGTAGAAACGGTCGATATCTTTGTGATACTCATCAAAACGCTCCAGTTCTTTATTTGGAACCTCGTATTTGATAGCAATGATACGCTCAAAAATTTTATCCTCTTTCAGCACGGAAACCGGCATGCCGCGGTTTACAAGAGCACGGCATTTCTCATAAAGATAAAGGATAGTTTCCATCATCAGGAACTGTTTTTCCATAGGAACACTGGTGTCTTCCTGATGAAAAGCGTTCTGCTGAAGGAATCCGAGACGGATCACTCTGGCAATCTCAAGTGTCAGTTTCTGGTCATCAGGAAGAACATCGCTTCCGATAAGCTTAACGATCTCCATGAGAGAACTTTCCTGGTTGAGGATAGCCATGATCTGGTTTCTGTCATAAACGAATTTCGGGGAAACATGCTCTCTGTACCATGGAGTCAGGTCTTCCAGATATTCGCTGTAGCTGGTAAGCCACTGGATCGCAGGGAAGTGACGGGCATAGGCAAGTGCCTTGTCCAGTCCCCAGAAGCAGCGGACAAATCGTTTCGTATTCTGTGTAACTGGTTCGGAGAAGTCACCACCCTGAGGGGAAACTGCACCGATAATAGATACGGAACCTTCTGTTCCGTTCAGGTTCTGCATCATTCCCGCACGCTCATAAAATGCGGAAAGCTTGGAAGCCAGGTAAGCCGGGAAACCTTCCTCTGCAGGCATCTCCTCCAGACGTCCGGAAAGCTCACGGAGAGCCTCAGCCCATCGGGATGTGGAATCTGCCATGATGGCTACGTCATAGCCCATATCGCGGTAATATTCCGCAAGTGTGACACCTGTATAGATAGAAGCCTCACGGGCTGCAACCGGCATGTTTGAAGTGTTGGCGATCAGAGTGGTACGGTCCATCATCAGGTTTCCGGATTTTGGGTCGATCAGTTTGCTGAAGTCCTCGAGAACCTGTGTCATCTCGTTTCCACGCTCGCCGCAGCCGATATAGATGATGATATCTGCGTCAGACCACTTGGCGATCTGGTGCTGTGTCATGGTTTTTCCTGTTCCGAATCCACCGGGAACAGCAGCAGTGCCGCCCTTGGCAATTGGGAAAAGGGTATCAAGGATTCGCTGGCCCGTAAGAAGCGGAACGCTTGCCGGGAAACGCTTGTAAGTCGGTCTCGGAACACGGATCGGCCATTTCTGGGCAAGAGCCAGCTCTTTTTCAGTGCCGTCATCAAGACGGATGGTGATAATAGGCTCCAGAACAGTGTAAGCACCGTCCGGAACTGCATGGATAACGGTTCCGTGCGGGATGTTTGGCGGAACCATGGATTTATGAAGGATGGAGGCGGTCTCCTGTGTCTCGGCGATCACAGTACCTGCCCCGATCACGTCTCCCTCTTTTACTGTGATGTGTGTTTCCCATTTTTTCTCAGTGTCAAGGGAATCAACACTGACACCGCGGGAAATATATTTTCCGGAGGCCTCTGCAATTTCTGCAAGAGGCCTCTGGATACCATCAAAAATATTGTGGATGATTCCCGGTCCAAGGAGAACGGAAATTGCGTCTCCTGTTCCGGTAACGGTTTCTCCGGGTTTCAGTCCTGTGGTTTCCTCAAAAACCTGTACAGTCGTCATATGTTTCTTAAGTCCGATGACCTCTCCTACAAGTTTCTCAGGGCCTACATAGACCATCTCGGAGATCTTGAAGCCGGTGTCGCCCTTGAGGTAGATAACAGGACCGTTGACACCGTAGATAATACCTGTTTTACTCATGTGCTGGACCTCCGTTGAATTTGAAATCTCTGTATGCTGTATTGTATCCTTCCTCAAAAGAATTGTCGATGAGGATGTTTTTCTCCGGGATCACAGCTTTGATTCCGCCGATAAAGGAATCTCCGGAAAGCCTCAGCGGAAACCCTGTCTTGATCGTAAGTGACTTCAGCCGGGGTTCATCTTCCCTGGAAAGATAGATCTGAATCTCATCGTGTTCTGCAAAGCATACAGCTTCTTCGATCTTGCTGCAAAGATATTCCTCATAACAGGAGGATTCCATAAATTTCAGGATCTGTTCTCTGACCTCTGAAAAAAGTTTCTCTTTTAAACGGCTCTGTCTGGCAGTCCAGTCACGGCGGATATTCAGCTGTTCGGCTGAAAGTGCCTTGTTGATCTCACGCCGGGCGTTTGCAATCTCGGCTTTCCGGGAACTGGCAGCGTTTTCCAGAGCCATTTTTTTATGTTCCTCCATTGCGGCATCCAGTGATTCTTTATGCTCCTGGACCTCTTTTTCCGCCTGGCGGCGGGCTTCTTCCGCGGAGGTATCATAGAAGTGGGTGAGTTTTTCTTCGATTGTCATAATATCACCTGCCTATAATTTTAATCCGATGGCCTCATTCACGTATGAAGTGATGAAATCAGGCCTGCGGCCGGTACCGTGTCTGTCAGGAATTTCTATGATGAGAGGTGTTTTGTGATGGAGCTTTACATCGTCGATGATCTCAGGGAATTCCCGGCCGAATTTTTCGGTCAGGAGAATGATCCCGATTTCTTTGTCCGCGATAGTACGCTCCAGAGCTTCCTTCAGCTCATCGTGTTCATGGACAACAACACCTTCTACACCGGCCAGTCTCATTCCTGTCAGAGTATCAATATTGTCGCTGATCAGGTACATCTTCATATCAAAGTTTACCCAGGATCATGAAGGAGATGATCAGTCCATAAAGAGCAACACCTTCGGCAAGACCTACGAAGATAAGGGATTTACCAAGGATGCTCTGATCCTCACTGATTGCTCCAAGTGCTGCGCTTGCCGCACTGGCAACGGCAATACCACCACCGATACAGGAAAGTCCGGTAACGAGTGCTGCTGCGATGTAGCCCATACCTGTTGCAAGGCCTGCATCAGCACCTGTTGCAGCCTGTACGGAAGCTCCGCCTGCGAATGTTACGGCGATGGCAACAAGCATGATTCCGAAGAAGAAAAATGCGTTTACGCCAAGAGCTGTTTTGTAGCGGCCACGGCTTTTTTCGCCGAGAAGATAATAACCGAATGGAAGAATGATACTGAGTACAAGTGCAACTGCGATTGTAATCTGTGTAATGACTGTCATGATGATGACCTCCTTAAACTTAAATAGTAATCGTTTTATTATTTATTCCTGGAGCAGAACGGCTCGAATTTACGTCCGCTGCCTTTATAGAAACGGCTGAACATTTCGTAATATTCCAGACGGAGTACCTGGATACCTACGATCAGGCCCTCCATAGCGCATACGAAAAGGTTTCCGAGGATAATGACGATCCAGTTCGGACTGCCGTTCTCTGCGCCTGCAAGCATAAGCACAACCTCCATCATAGCTGCGTGGCTGACTGCAAAAGCACCGATACGCACGAAGGAGAGTGTATTGGAAAAGTAGCTCAGGATAACCTCGAACAGTTCGAAGATACCCTGTACGATAAACATGCCCTTTTCTTTTGGCATAACTTCGGCTTTTTTCTCAACCAGGTTGGTAAGCGGTTCCTTGAAGAAGATCAGAAGCAGCGGAACACCGAACATGATGGCAAGAACAGCTCCACCGGGAACTGCATGACCGGAAACAAAAAGTCCGATGCAAAGTACTGCAGATCCGTAGAATACAAGTCCTGCCACAGCGTTGGTGTCGAACCAGGTTTTTTCAACGTCATGCATCTTAAGGGAATTGATGATGTTGAAAACCATGCACAGGAGGATGATTCCCATGCCAAAGCCGATGGCAACAATAAATACGGTATTCAGTTTTCCGATAAAAGGTATGGTCGTCATACTGTCTACAGGTCTTAGCCACAGAGCAGGTATGACATCTTCAAATCCAAAGATACTGCCGAACATCAGGCCGAAGAAGGTTGAGAAAACACCGGCACAGCTGATGATTCCGGCAAGGTCGATATGTTTCAGCCTGTACAGAAGGAAACCTCCGATAAAAAGCAGAAGTCCCTGTCCTGCATCACCGAACATGGCTCCGAAAATGAAGGAGTAGGTGATGGCAACGAACCAGGTTGGATCCATCTCGCCATAAGCGGGAAGACCGTACATCTTGACATACATTTCAAATGGTTTGAAAAGCTTCGGGTTCTTCAGCTTTGTTGGCGGCTGATGGTTTGGATCATGTTCCGGTGATGTGGTATCTTCGCCGTCTACCAGGCAGAAGATCCGTTCATCTGATGCGATATCAGCCTGAAAAGCCCGTGTGTCAGCTTCTGTCATCCAGCCGCAGAGAATATAGAAATTCTCATGATTTCCGGTGCAGGCAGCAGCCTTACGGACATCAAAGTTTCTGGAAAACTGACGTAGTGTATCTCTGACAGAAACAATATCTTCGGCTCTGTCAGAGAGGAAACGCTGGCGTTTCTGTTTCTGGGCTTCCAGATGATTCAAGGCATCCTCGTACTGTTTGCTTACGCTGGAAAAAGCCTGCTGGGCTGTACCGGTGTAATTATCCGGTACAAAGATCTTCTCAAAGTGCATGGAAGAGTAGGCCGCATCAATTTTGTGAGCCTCATGCTTCGGTACAAAATAGACTCCCCAGACATACTGGTCATCTTCATCACATTTCAGGAAGATGGTGTTCAGGTTGTCGTAAATGTATTTCTTGAATTTTTCGTAATACTGTTTCTCAATACGTCCGAAATGAAAATGAATGTATTTCAGGTGCAGAATAGAGGAAATATTGTAATCAATATTTCGGAACGGACGTATGATCCGCAGGGATTCTTCCAGGGAGGAACATTTTTCTTCTAATTCAGTTTGTTCCTGCTGGAGTTGCTCCGATTGTCCACGGATCTCCTTCACTGTGGAAAGTGCTTTTTCAATACCGGTGCTTCGGTTGGAAGCAGCAGGAGGACTTTTCAGTTCTTCGTAAATGGTATTGATGGAATTAAGAGCATCTCTATACGGATTGACCTCAATGAAAGGTGTCAGGCTTTCTACTGTGGTCAGTTCAGAGAGCGCGTTTTCCAGATGGATTTCGTACTTGCACAGGTAGGTGTTTACAACCCGGTCAATATCTGCTTTGGGACCGGTGATGCTCAGAAAATTCATTTTTTCAATCACGTTGCTACCTCCTGGTTATTAACCGTTGCGTATATAACGCAGGGATTGTTCTGGATCCACGCCATAGCGCACGCACTCAAGGGCAATGGTCAGACGGTTGACTTCATGTTCTTTATGATATAAATAGGAATAAATGACTGCTACGGAGTAGGGATCCTTGCGTGCTTCCCGTTCCAGCACATTCCTGAGGATGTAGTTATAAAATTCCTCCAGGTTGGCTGCAGTCAGCTGCTCATATTTCTTACCATAGTAGGTTCCGGCAAAAATACGCTGGGCTTCTTCGTATGTGGGAGCTTCCACAAGTGCGGTGATCTCTTCTTTACGAAGTTTGTAGTTCATGGGAATCAGCAATGCATAGATTTCGGCTGGTTCCATGCGAAAACAGCGTTTGGATCGCTGGATGAACTGCAGGTTCAGCATATCAAATTTTTCGCCGTAGGCTTTCGTGATCTGAGCCAGATCATTGCCCTTGAAAAGTTTCTTCCGCATATTCCAGATCTGTGAAAAATATGAAAGATCAAGTGCCATGCCGAAGTCAAAAAGCGTGGCATTTCCCCGTTCGTTGACCTGGGACAGAGGAATGAAGAAATCATTTCCCTTTAGTGCGGCGATAAATTCATCCATATTGGCGCAGGCTGCAAGTCTGTCAATATCCAGTCTGGAATGCAGTCTGAAAAAATCGCGGTAAGGGGAAATATCTACGGGGTCAGTATCTCTGTGGTCGAAGAGATTCGTCATAATCTCTTTCAGGACACGGATCTCATAGCGTTTCGAGTAAAGAGTCAGGAACGTCCGCTGTTCCTGGTTTGCAAAGTGGTAAAGTCTTGAAAAATTCCGGAAGATAGATTTCTTCAGAAGTTTCTCTATCTGCCCTCGATGCAGATCATTCTCATCGAGACCAGACCAGATATTCTGATATTCCGGGGTTCGTTTCAGGTAGGCTGTTACCTGGGGGACATTGGGAAGCTGAACGATTTCTTCCAGCTGCTCATCTGTCACAAGCCTGCTTTGCATGGCACGGATCTTGGTAGAGAGTCCGCTGTATGAGAGGACAGTGCCCATTGAATCACTTCCTTTCCCTTCAGGTTTCGGTAATTCCTGTTATTTTCTGAAACAGCTCTTTGGAAAGAGTCTCGTGGTTGGCTTCGTAGTAGGCATCCAACCTGGATAGCTGGTCTTCTGTCTCTGCACGAAGCTGGGTGATCCGGGCGTCTTTCTCGCGGGCCAGATCTTCACGGATCTTCCGGATTTCGGCACTGGTCTTTGTTTCCAGGGATGCATCGAAATCTTTGATCTGTTTTTCGGCTTCTTCTGAGAGAGCTTGTTTCTGTCGCGCAGCGTCCTGCATGATAGCATTGGCTGTAGCTTCGATTTCCGAAAGCTTGTTTAGGATTTGTTCCATAGCGCCCTCCTTATTTGTTTATTGTCTATAATTGATTTTTATATGATACACCTTTTTTATGGTAAAAACAACTAAAATCTCGTTAATTTTTCTGCAAACTTTTGAGTGAAATGTGGGTAAACAGACATAAGGATGGTTTGCTGTCGTCTTGTTGATATTTTTTATTTTTTGCTTGCGGCAGGGTGGGGATTGCATGTATAGTTGAGTATTGAGAAGCATTGCAGCAGTACTGTTAATTCATGGAATGGTACTACAGATGCTTTTGAGGACTGCGGAAGGTAGTTATCTGATTTATATATTATAGGAAGATTAATTTGGAGGTTATTTATGAGATTACGTAATATTCCCGGGGCGAAGGATGCGATTTTGGAGTGTGATTGGGTGATTGATGAGCCGGAGAGGTTTAAAGGGAATTGGGAGAGCGTTTTTGGGGAAAAGAGGCCGCTTTTTCTTGAAGTTGGCATGGGGAAAGGCCGCTTTTTGATGGATATGGCGCGGCTGCATCCGGAGAGAAATTTTATTGGTATTGAGATGTATGACAGCGTGCTTCTTCGCGCTTTGCAGAAGCGGGAGGAGCTTGAGGAGCAGGGAGAGAGTTTTTCCAATCTGGTGTTTATCCGGGTGGATGCGAGATTACTGCCGGAGATTTTTGAAAAGGATGAGGTTGACGGAATCTATCTGAATTTCTCTGATCCGTGGCCGAAGGCAAGACATGCCAAAAGGAGACTTACTTCCAGGGAGTTTCTGGCCAGATATGAGCAGGTTTTGAAAAAAGATGGCGTTGTGGAATTTAAGACGGATAACAGGGGATTGTTCGAATTTTCTCTGGAAGAGGTTCGGGAGTCTGACTGGAACCTGGAGGTTTGTACCTTTGATCTCCATCATGATGAGGAACTGGTGAAAGGAAATGTGATGACAGAGTATGAGGAGAAGTTTTCCTCCATGGGTAATCCGATCTGTAAGATGGTAATTAAGCAGAAATAGAGGGAGCAAGATGCAGGAAGAAATTTTTGAGAAGTATCCGATTCCTAAGGCGTATTTTAAGCTGGCACTGCCTGTTGTGTTCAGCATGGTGGTTTCGCTGGTCTATAATATGGTAGATACTTATTTTATCGCAGGAACAGGAAATACGGATCTGGTGGCTGGTGTTGCACTGGGAACGCCGATCTTTACGCTGATGATCGCTCTTGGTGATATTTTCGGACTGGGTGGAAGCTCTTTTATTTCCAGGCTTTTCGGGGAAAAACGGTTCGAAGATGCAAAGAGGATCAGTGTATTTAGTTTTTACGGGGGAATCATCTGCGGCGTAGTGACTGCGGCTGTGCTGATGCTTTTCCGTAGTCAGATCCTTGGGCTTCTGGGAGCAAGCGAGGCTACCTGGGAGTATGCGTCACAGTACTATACCTGCATTGCCCTTGGTGCGCCGTTTATTATCGTTGCGCTGACGCCGTCTAATCAGCTTCGTACAGAGGGTTTTGCCACAGCTTCTATGATCGGGTCTGTGCTTGGTGCTGTTGTGAATATCATTCTGGACCCGGTTATGATCTTCGGGCTTGGCTGGGGTGCAGCCGGAGCTGCAACGGCTACAGTGATCGGTAATGTCTGCACAGATATTTTCTTTGTGTGGTTTCTTATAAAAAAGAGCAGAAATCTTTCTGTGAATCCGAAAGGTTTTCACATCTCAGGTGCAGAGATTGGGGCGGTTTTTGCTATCGGCATTCCGGCTTCTGTGACTAATCTGATGCAGAGTATCGGGATCGCGTTGACCAATCGTGCGCTGCTTGGATTTGGTGATGATAAAGTTGCTGCTATGGGAATCGTTATGAAGATCAATATGATCGCTGCCCTGGTGCTGGTTGGCTTTGCTTTTGGCGGGCAGCCGCTGATCGGTTACAATTACGGTGCGAAGAATCGGGAGAGATTGAAAGGGACATTGAAGTTTGCCTATCTGTTTGAGGGTGGGCTGGCTCTTGTACTGATGACTGTGCTGGGATTTTTTGCCCCGCAGATGGTTAGTGTCTTTATGAAAGATCCGTCCGTTGTGGAAAATGGTGTACTGATGCTGCGTCTGCAGTTGGCAGGTATGGTATTTATGGGAATCGTGCTGATCAGTACCTGCACATTCCAGTCAGCAGGTCAGGCTGTTGGGGCATTCCTTCTGTCTGTGAGCAGACAGGGAGTGATCTTTGCCATTGTGCTGACAGTGGCACTTCGCGTTGCAGGATATCATGGCGTGCTGGCATCCCAGGCAATTTCGGACTTTCTTACGGCTGCGCTGGCGGTAGTGCTTGTGTGGCGGTGGTGGAGATCGGTGGATTTTTGATATAGTATTTACGAAACAATAGGATTGGCTGTTTGTCTGTGAATCTGATTGCGAGTGCCTATATTGGTATGTGATTGAGTACTGCTACGGAGTGAAAGAGAAATAGATATTATGTTGATATACAGGCAGGCCGGAACAAAGGCGTGCCTGTTTGCATATAATACTACAAGATTATATAGGATATCGGTTAAAATATCCGGGAGATTTCCATTATGAAAAAAAGAAAATCCAATTCCTTCCGCCGCAGCATCAACACCGTAAATCGCAGTATCACCGCCCAGGCCGCCCACATCCGAAATTCCCTGTCGGAAATGGAAAAAACTCTGGATAAAATTGCATCAAATGAAGATACAAAAAATAAAAAAGAAAAAAATAAAAAAAATTAAAAAAGGTGTTGACTTTCGCTAGACTATAACGTATAATACAACATGTCTTGAGGGAACAAAAGACAAAAAAATTAAATAAGCGTCTTTAGCTCAGTTGGTAGAGCACCTGACTCTTAATCAGGGTGTCCAGGGTTCGAACCCCTGAAGACGCACTAAAGGCACTGTTTTTGCAGATATAGAGCTGCGGGGACGGTGTTTTTTGTTGTTTAAACCTTATAAGAGAAGAATAGAAATCCCCCTCCTGTACTCGGATAAAGTTTGGGGTGTTTTTTTATGTGAAAATTATTTTAGAAAAAAATTCCCCGAAAAAAAGGAGGGCCGGGTCTTGGAACGGACCCGGCAGAGTATGAAAAGAAAAATAAGTAATGATCTATAAGATGAAAAAGCTGTGTGCTTTATTTGCTTAATAATATACTGTCAAAATGTGATGGAACTGTGAGAAGCATTTTAAAAATCTGTGAGGAAAATCTAAAGATCCTATAAATTTCAGGAATGTTTGTCTGGACCAATCTGTAAATGAACAGGAAACGATCAAAAATCCAGAAAAATCCCGGAGTACAAAAAAATATATTGAAAATAATAAGGACATTTCCATAACCATCCTGTATAATAAATCATATTATAAAAAATCTGAATTGGAAACGGCAGCATGATTAAGCTGGCATTTGACTGTATTCAGAGAAAGAGGGAGGAAACTGATTATGGAGAGAGTGTTTGAGGCGATCAACGGTGTGTTCAGCTTTATCGGTCCATTATCTGATTTTTTGTGGGAATTTCCCACGAATTTTGGCTGGTACAGCAGTATTCCGGTTCTGGGGAATATATCATTTGCGATCATACTACTTCTTGGATCCGGAATTTTTTTCAGTTTCAGGATCGGTTTTATGCAGGTGACTTACTTTAAAAAAGGAATCCGAACCATGACGGAAAAACGTGTTGTGGAAACGGGAATTTCTCCGTTGGCATCGTTTTTCCTGAGTTCGGCCATGCGGGTAGGTCCCGGAAACATTCTGGGTGTAACAGGAGCCATCGCAGCAGGCGGTCCGGGTGCGTTGTTCTGGATGTGGATCTCCGCATTTTTCGGAATGGCAGTTGCATACATGGAAGGCGTGCTTGCCCAGATTTTTAAAGAGAAGAAAAACGATGAATTCGTAGGAGGACTTCCCTTCTATGGAAGGAAACTTCTCGGAAACAAAGTATGGATCGGAATTTTTCTTTCTGTATTGTATATTTTGTACGCACTTTGTTGTCTGCCTGCACAGGGATTCAATGTTGTTTCCTCTGTGGGACGTATGGCAGAGATCATAACAGGGAAGACTATTGCAAGCGGATCAGCCTTCTATTATATAGTAGGAACTATCATCGTAATTCTTACAGCAGCTATCGCATTTGGTGGAATCAAAAAAGTATCCAGATGGACAGATATGATGGTCCCGGTAATGGCGGTGCTCTATATGGTAGTAGTGTTGCTTCTTATTATATTGAATTTTACCCGTATTCCGTATTTCTTCGGAAGTGTGTTTGCAGGAGCCTTTAAACCGGAGGCGTTCTTTGGAGGAGTTTTTGGAACTGTACTTGCACAGGGAGTAAAACGAGGCCTGATGTCAAATGAGGCCGGACAGGGAACGATTACCATGTCAGCGGCAGCAGCTGACGCAAAGCATCCATGCGAGCAGGGCGTGATCGCTTCTCTGGGAGTTTTTCTTGATACTATCGTAATCTGTACGCTTACCGGATTTGTGGTAGTTATGGCACATTGCTGGACAGGAGCAGATGCGGAAGCCTGGCAGGCATTGGATAAACTTCCTAAATATACGGAATCCATTGCTGTTCTCACACCAGGAACTGCGATGAACGGAATCGTTACTTTCCTTGTAACCTTATGTTTCTGCCTGTTTGCATTTACCTGTCTGCTTGGAATGATCAGCTTTTCCGAGATCGCGGCAAACCGTATACGCAAGGATAAGATATGTATTAATTTTGTACGCTGCATCGGACTTTTTGTTGCAGGATTTGGAATCCTGTGCAATATTGCAGGACTGGAACTTGGAAACCTCTGGGCGTTTTCCGATCTGGGAAATATCCTGATCGTATATTTCAATGTTCCGATCGTGTATGTTGGTGCGAAATATGTTTTCCGTGCTACAAGACATTACAAAAAGAATGACGGAACCCCATTCACCTCAGAAATAATCGGCAGGAATGACTGCACTTACTGGGATGAATGTGCGAAGAAAAAATAATAAAATAACAGATCCCCTTATTGCAGAATGTGTCTGTAATGAGGGGATTTCTGCGTTTTTCCTTTTTGTTTGTAACATAGTAAAAAGATGTGTTATACTTAACCCTAAAGTGACTACATGGGGAGTAATTATGAAAACAAAGGATAAAGATAAGGGGATAGATTTTGTTATTGCCTGGGTTGATGGAAATGATCCGGAATGGCAGGAAGAAAAGAAAAACACCAGAATACAAAAAGGAATTTTCAGTGTGGATGACAGAAAGGAACGTTATCGGGATTGGGATAATCTGCATTATTGGTTCCGTGGAGTTGAGAAGTATGCACCGTGGGTAAGGAAAATCCATTTTGTTACCTGGGGGCATATCCCGGCATGGCTGGATACAGCGAATCCTAAACTGAACATTGTCAGACACGAAGATTTTATTCCCGGAGAATTCCGCCCTACATTTAACTCCCATACTATTGAATGGAATTTTCATAGAATTCCAGATTTATCAGAAAATTTTGTGTATTTTAATGATGATATGTTTTTATTAAAACCGATAACTGCCGAAGCCTTTTTCAGAAACGGCAGGCCGGTAGATATGATGGCTCTTCAACCGGATGTTGCCAATGCAGATGATGAAGTCATGCCATATATTTATCTGAATAACGCTATGCTCCTGGCGAAATATTTCGATAAACGGGATAATATAAAGAAGCAGCCCGGGGCATATTTTCATATAGGGTATCCGCCGATGTATTTCTTTTACAATATGCTGGAGATCGCTTTTCACCGGTTCACTGGATTCTATACAGTACATGGCCCGTCACCGCTTAGGAAGAGTACTTATGAAAAACTGTGGCAGCTGGAACCGGAACTGTTGGGAAATGTATGCAGCCATCCATTCCGGCATAAAGAAGATGTTAATCAGTATGTGCTGAGAGAATATCAGAAGCTCAGCGGAGATTTTTTTCCGGAGAATATACAGAAATTCTGCGGATACTATGATGTAGAAGAAACCAACGAAAAACTGATACAGACCATTACCGGGCATAAGAAAAAAATGATCTGCATCAATGACAGCAATCACGAAATTGATTTCGAAAAAGCCAAAAAAGAAATCAATAACGCGCTGGATCAGATTCTTCCGGAAAAATCAGAATTCGAACGCAAATTATAAACAGCAGGAAGAGAGGCATAAAGATGAATATTCTGTTGGTGGGCGGCTCCTGCAGCCTGATGGACAGCATGATCCTGAAGCTCCGGAAAGAGGGACACAGGGTTTTTTTGCTGACCGGAGATAAATACAGACATAATAAATATCAGAAAGTATTTGAAAGATATGACTTCGCCTATGACTGCGAAAATCTCAACGATATTCTGGAAAGTGTCAATGCAGACGTGACCATTCTTATGGGGGCATTTGATACCAATTACCGCTGGAATGGGGAAGAAAGAGAAACCGTGCATTTTATTTCTCATCTGGTAAATATTCTGGTAGCTTATTCTATGGCAAATAAAAAGCGGCTGATCTTTCTTTCTTCAGATGAAATTTATAATGGAAATTATAAGGATGATATAGAAGAGGAAGAAAAATTTTCCGGAATTGGGATCCGGGCAGATGCCTTGTCCCAGGCTGAGGAAATCTGTGAGAATTTCAGGATAAACCGGGGGCTGGATATCGTGACCCTGCGCCTGGATCATCTCTACAGCATTCCCAAAGAGAAAAAAGACATAAATAGCATCTGCGCCCGGATGTGTCTGGACTGTCTGCGTGACGGGCATATCAAGGCAAAAGCAGATCATGTTTTTTCTCTTCTTTATGAGAAAGATGCAGTGGAATATATTTATCAGCTTATAAAAAATACAAAGCACGAACGCAGTCGGTACAATCTTTCTTCCAATGATGTGATCAGTGAGGTGGAGCTTGCTGCAAAGGTCCAGGAAGCCATGGGAACAGAATCCAACATTGCAGTGTTCTCAGACAGCAATGGAAGGTGCGTCTTGTCAGGAAGACGTTTTGAACAGGAATACGGTGTTCATGCATTTGGAAATCTGGAAAAAAATATCAAGGATATGGCTGCTTACATGCAGCGGCATAAAAATGTTTTTCTGAATGAAGATGAGCTGAAGCTTCCCTGGTGGAAGGTTCTTATCGAGAAATGGAGATGGCTGATCAAAGTGCTTTTCCCGTTTTTCGAAAACATGGTCTGCTTTATTCCGTTTTTTATGATGAATAACCGGACTGTAGGAAGCGAGTATTTTGCAAATCTTGATCCGTTCCTTTTGTATGTGCTGCTTTTTGCCATTGTGTACGGACAGCAGCAGGCTACTTTTTCTGCAATACTGGCGGTTGCAGGATATATGTTCCGGCAGATGTATACGCGAAGCGGATTTGAGGTACTTGTGGATTACAATACCTATGTGTGGATTGCCCAGCTGTTTATCCTGGGACTTGTTGTAGGATATATGCGTGACCAGATCCGTACCATGCGTCTGGAGAGCCAGGAACTGGAGGAACATTTGAGCAGGCAGATTGCAGATATCCGCGATATCAACGAGAGTAATGTCCGTGTAAAAGAAATCATGGAACAGCAGCTGATCGACCATAAAGACAGTATCGGTAAGATCTACAGCATCACAGCAGGACTGGAACAGCATATGCCCGATGAAGTTATTTTCTATGCGGTAGAAATGTTGGAGAAGCTGATGCAGACCAAGGATGTAGCTCTTTATAATGTAGTCAACAGAGATTACGCCCGTATTTTTTCCGCAAGCTCAGATAAGGCAAGAAGTCTTGGAAACTCTATCCGTTATAAGGAAATGACGGAGATATACGATGCCCTGACTGAGCAGAAAGTATATATCAACAAAAATATGGACGAGCGTTACCCGCTGATGGCCAGCGGAATTTACGAGGGTGGCGAGGTTCAGATGATCATCATGCTCTGGGGATTAAGCTGGGAAAAAATGACTCTTGGCCAGGCAAATTTTTTAACTGTTGTCAGCTATCTGATCCAGAACGCGATGCTCCGTGCACAGAGATATATGCAGGCACTGGAAGATCAGCGTTACAGCCGGGATTCTGAAATTCTGGAGCCGGATGCTTTTGAATCCCTGGTACAGGCTTATATGAATGCAGAGAGTAAGAACCTGGTGGAATGTGTGCTTGTAAAAGTGGATATCTCAAAGGAACAGTACCGTGAGATCGATGAGCATATGTCAGGACAGTTGCGAGACAGCGATTATCTGGGAATCATGCCGGATGGAAATCTCTATATCCTGCTTACAAACACAACAAGAGAAAGTGCTGTGATCGTACAGGAACGATTTGAGAAAAACGGTTATAAAACAGAATGTGTGGAGAAGATGGCAGTATGTCACAAAGAATGAAATTATTTATTTTTCTGCTGATCATAAACTTAATTGTTATTGTGATCTATCTGGTCTGGAATCATATCCGGAGAAAAGAAAATCTCCGGAGTGTCTGGATGAAGGCGGTCATGATGTTTCTGTGTCCTGTAGTCGGGCCTATGTTTGTGCTACTTTCTTTTATCCTGTTTAAATTGTTTTCATCACAGGGAATGGATCTTTCGGATGTTGTGTTCAGTAAGGACAGAACAGAGAATTTTCTGCGCCCGGACGAAGAAATGGAACGAAATATGGTATCTCTTGAAGAAGCACTGGAAGTTACAGACAAAAAAAGTCTCCGTACTCTGATGCTGAATGTGATCAGAGGAGATTACCAGAATTCCCTGTCCTCTATTAACCTGGCATTGAACAGTGAGGATTCTGAGACTGCTCATTATGCAGCATCCATTCTCCAGGATGTGCTGAATAATTTCCGAAGCCAGGTACAGGAAAAATATCTTCTGTGCCAGGAAGAAAACGAGCAGCAGGTTGAAAATTGCGTGAATCTTGTGGAGTATATGAATCCCATCCTGGAACAGAAGGTACTCACAGATATTGAGCAGAAATCCATGACAGATAAGATGCAGGAAGTCCTGCAGAAAGCATGGGATCTGGACAAGATCAGGATCAGCAGCACAGTCTACGAAAAAGTCTGCCAGCGTCTGCTGGAAATCAAAGACTACGAAAAATGTACACTGTGGTGCGACAGAGCCATGGAACAGTATCCAAGAGTTCTTTCCAGTTACACCTGCCAGCTGAAGCTCTGTTTCTCCTGCGGAAACAAAGAGAAATTTTTCCAGATCATGCAGGAATTAAGAAGTTCGGATATTATTATTGATAATGAGACACTTGAACTGATCAGAACGTTTATGTAGAAGTAAATCTCAGGTTCAGACACAGGAGGAAAATAATTAACATAATGGTTTCCAGAAGAAAATTTTTCAGCATAGCTATCATGATGTTCGTATTACTGTTTCTGTTTCAGTTTTCCATGGTGCTGAGGGACAGGCAGAATATTTATGATGTAAACTCAAATCTTGCACCAAAACAGAATGATGGAAAAAATGTCTGGAAAAACGAAGAACTCGATCCTGCGTCTGTGGGAACAACGGACAGAAGGTATGTACTTTTTGTAGGTGATTCGTCTTCTGATATGGCAGAGGCTGTAAGCAGATGGTGTACTTATGCAAAATGGGATATTTCAAAATGCAGTTCTATGGAGAAATTTAAAGAGAATGACAAAAATCTTCCGGGAATGCTGATCTTGGAGTCCGAAAAGTATGCACTTGATGATAATCTGAAAAAAATAGAAGAACTGGAACAAAAAGGAGTAATCATTGTTTTCGGATGTCTGGAAGATCCGAAGAATATTGAAAAGAATCAGAAACTTCAGGAATTTCTGGGAATTTATAAAATCGTCTCCAAAAAAACAGAACTTACAGGGGCAAAGCTTTTTGAGGGGCTGCTTCTGGGTGGAGAGGTAATTTATGAAACGCCGGAAGATAAAGATGAAAGAGATCGACAGGATCTGCAGCTTAATGTGCCCTGGTATCAGGTTGGCAGCGGAACCAAGACCTATATGGTCGGACTCCTGGATCAGTCCAAACAGAAGGAAACGGTAGAAAATGAAGAACTTCCCACATTGATCTGGAGAAACGGAATCCGGAACGGAAGCATCTTCTGTGTAGTTGGAGATTACATGAAAGACAGTACGGCACTGGGTCTTCTGGATGGCATGGTGGCAGAGGCATCTTCATATTACATTTATCCGGTAGTTAATGCACAGAATCTTTCCATGATCAATTTTCCTGTATTTGCAGATGAGAATAATGAACAGATGATGGAGTTATATAGTCAGTCCATAACAGGAATGGCCAGAGATATCATGTGGCCGTCACTTATATCCATTGTCGAAAAAGGCGGCTTGAAGATGACCTGTTTTATGCAGCCGCAGACAAACTACGAGGATGGAATAGAGCCGACCAGCAGGGATCTGGTATTTTATCTGAAACAGATGAAAGAACAGAATGCGGAAGCCGGTTTGTCCCTGCAGTATAAAAATGCGGAAGCATTAAGAGATAAACTGAATCAGGATGCTGAGTTTTTCCGGAAGGCTGACAGCAGCTATAAATACGGAGCAGCTTATACAGAAGAAAAGGATTTGGACACCGTCAAAGCTCTGATGAATACTGAATTAATGAAGAATGTAAGCACTCTGGTATGTGAATACACAGAGGATGAGCCCGTAATATCCTACTGTACAGATTCTGTAACCTTGCAGTCTGTCACAAGTGACGGAATGAATTATACCTACAGCGATGATATCCGTATGAGAAGTATTCAGAGCTCACTGGGCTATACCAATGTTATGCTGAATATGCAGAAGATTTTCTGGCCGGAGCGGAAAAAAGACCGCTGGCAGATCATGCAGAAACGTTTTTCCAGCAATCTTCTCACCTACTGGAAAAATTTTACCGGTTTTGACAGCACTACACTTTCCGAGAGCAATACCAGAACAAGAACCTTCCTGAATCTGGATTTTTCAGAGACCAGGACAGATGATGAGATCACTCTGAAAACATCTGAGAGCGGAAGCTGGTTTATCTTAAGAACCCATGGAGAAGAAATCGAAGAAATCGAAGGCGGCACACAGAAAAAACTGGAGGATAATGTTTATCTGATCCAGGCACAGGATACAACTGTGAAGATCCAGGTAAAAACAGCAGGACTCCATTACAGCAAATAAGAGAGGACACAGATGAAAGTTTGTATTGTGGCAGAAGGGTGTTATCCGTATGTAGTCGGAGGTGTATCCGGCTGGATCAACAGTTTGATAAAGTCATTTCCAAATGTGGAATTTATATTGCTGGCAATTGTAGCCAACCGTTCTTTTCGGGGAAAATTTGTCTATGAGCTTCCGGAAAATCTTACACAGGTTTATGAGGTATATCTGGAGGATAGTGAGTGGGAAGGCGGAGACAGAAAGAGAAAACGAAGAAAAAAAGTTCATATTTCCCGTAAAGAATACGATGAACTTCTGAACATGGTCCTGAACCGGAAAACAGACTGGGGCTTGATCTTTGATCTGTTTCATAAGAAACGTCTTTCTGTAGATGATCTTCTTATGGGCGAGGACTTTTTTATGATCGCCAGGGAATGTTATAATAGAAATTATTCAGACATCAATTTTTCGGATTTTCTCTGGACGCTGAGATCGATCTATCTGCCAATGTTCTGGACATTAAAGATGGATGTGCCGAAAGCGGATCTATATCACTGTGTAGCTACCGGTTATTCCGGGATCCTGGGGAGTATGGCGAAACATTTTCATGGAAGCTCTCTTCTGATATCTGAGCATGGTATTTACACCAGAGAGCGTGAGGAGGAGCTGATCAAGGCTGCCTGGGTCAAGGGCGTATATAAAAATATCTGGATCGAGCAGTTTAAGAAGATGTCTCTTCTGGCCTATGAGAAAGCGGACACTGTCACCTGTCTGTATGATCATGCAAGGGAGCTTCAGATCGAGCTTGGCTGCCCGGAAGAAAAAATCAAAGTAACACCCAATGGTATCAACACAGAAGCACTGGCAGATCTTCCGGGAAAGAATGAAGAAGAGCAGCAGTTTATCAATGCGGGAGCTGTTCTCCGTGTAACCCCGATTAAAGACGTAAAGACCATGATACAGGCATTTGATTTTGCAAAAAAAAGGGTCAAAAATCTGAAACTCTGGATCATGGGACCTGCAGACGAGGATGTGAAATATGCTCAGGAATGTTATGATCTGGTGGAGTCCCTGGGAACAAAAGATATCGAGTTTACAGGAAGAGTTAATGTAAAAGATTATCTGGGAAAAATGGATTTCACATTGCTCACCAGCATCAGTGAGGGACAGCCGCTGACGATCCTTGAGAGCTATGCAGCTCATAAACCGGTCATAGCTACAGATGTTGGAAACTGCCGGGAGCTGATCTATGGCAGCAACGATGATTTCGGGGAAGCAGGGATACTGACACACATTATGAATATTGAGGAGATCGCCCATGCCATGGTGACGATGTCCTCACAGGAAGAAGAAAGATTGCGTATGGGAGAAGCCGGTTATAAACGTGTAAATGCGTTTTACCGGATCGAACAGATGAAAGCAGTGTATCAGGACATTTACAAGGGATTTGCTGATAAACAGGGACTTGAGTGGACGGAGGAGCCTTTCAGTATAGGAGAATAATAATCTCAGGACGGAGAGAATACATGGCTGGAATAGGTGTAAAACTGACAAACATATACAAAAAGAATACGCTGACAACAGATATCATAGGAATTGGATACAGTACGGTCGTTACCATTGCACCAATGCTTGTTGTAATCGGTGCACTTGTACTTATGGAATACTTTCTGGATTTTTCCTCTGTAGCTTATATTACAAGGGAACTGTTTTCCTGTACAGTGCTGTATATTTTTATTTTCTCATTGCTGACAGCATCACCGTTTAACTCTGTACTGTCAAAATATATGTCGGATGTGATCTATGAAGAGAAATATGAGGATATCCTGCCCTGCTATTATGTGGGAATGTTCATGAATATTCTTCTCAGTTCTGTGTTGGGAATTATATTCTGTGTTCGCGAGGTGATCGTGGGAAAGGTAGATATCATTTATGTTTTTACAGGATACTGCGGATATATAGCACTTGTCCTGGTGTTTTATTCCATGCTGTATCTGTCTATCTGTAAGGATTACAAAAAAATCTCGTTTTTCTTTGCAGCAGGCATGACAGTTACTTTCTTTCTGTCATTGCTTCTTGTAAAAATATTTCACTGGAGTATCACCTACGGAATGCTGTTTTCACTGGCTGTCGGGTTCTGGCTGATCGCCTGTATGGAAATGTCTGTGGTGCGAAGCTATTTCAGGGAAAACAGCGGAAAGTACAGAGAGGTTCTGGGATATTTCAGAGAATACTGGCCGCTGGTTGTAACTAATTTTCTGTATACACTGGGACTTTATATTCATAATTTTGTTTTCTGGACAACAGATCTTCACATGATAGTGGTAAAATCCTTTGTATGTGTAACAACATATGATATGGCAACCTGCCTTGCGATGTTTACAAATATTTCTGCAAGTGTTATCTTTATCAGCAGAGTGGAAATGTATTTTCACGACAGATACAAGGCATATTCAGAGGCAGTTATCGGCGGAAGAGGAGCGGATATCGCCATTACGAAAAAAAGGATGTTCCGTACTCTTTCAGAAGAGCTGATGAGCCTTGCAAGAGTCCAGTTTATTATTACACTGGTGATCTTTCTGGTCTGTATGATCTTTCTTCCTCAGCTTGGTTTCGGAGGAATGACACTGAGGATCTATCCGTGTCTGGCAGCAGGATATTTTATTCTGTTTCTCATGTATGCAGAAATTATTTTTATGTATTATTTTAATGATATGAAAGGCTGTGTGCTGACAGGACTGGCATTCTGCCTGATCACGATGGCAGGAAGTATGATTTCCACACATTTTTCGGAGATCTGGTATGGTGCAGGACTTGTTGCAGGAAGTTTCGCAGGATGGACAGTAGCCTATATGAGGCTTCAGTGGATGGAAAAACATCTGGATTTTCATATATTCTGCAACGGACATCTGCTGAAAAAGAAAAAAGGAGACTGCCCATCGCCAAAAGTATTTGACAGATATGAGCAGTAGGAAAGGAACGAAAAAATGGCTTCAGGAGATATACTTAGATTATTTGTAATTGCGGCAGGAGCATATATGCTTGTAAAAGCAGTACTGTCACTTGCAAAAAGAAAAATGACAGAACCATTTTGCCTTGCATGGGTATTATTATCTGCGCTGATGATTCTTTCCGGTGTGCTTTTGAATCCGTCTCAGCTGGATCGGTACATAAGCACAAGAGGACTGATCCTGATCATCATCGTTGTATCAGGAATTTTATGGGGACTGTGGTTTATAAGCACCCAGGTATCCCTTCTGAAAAGACGGAATCAGGAAATGGCCATGCAGATATCACTTTTAAACAACGACTGTGAGAAAATACTTAAAGAGCTGGAGAAAATGAAAAAAGAAAAATGAAAAAAGTATTGTTTGTCATCAACACTCTTGGAGGTGCCGGAGCAGAAAAAGCACTTCTGGAGCTGCTGAAAAGATTTCCGCCGGAGCAGTATCAGACTGATCTTTATGTACTGCTTGAACAGGGTGAACTGATCAGTCAGGTGCCGGAGTATGTAAATATCCTGAACAGAGATTATACAGCAGAATCGGTTCTTACAAGAGAGGGAAAAAAGAAACTGAATAAAAAGGTTTTCAGGCGGCTGTTTACCAGAGGAGCTTTGTTTAAAAACATTCCGTATCTGATAAAAAATACCTCAGTTATGCTGAAACAAAAGAAAATTCATGCAGACAAGCTTCTGTGGCGTGTTATGTCAGACAGCGGAATGAGTCTGGATAAGGAGTATGATATGGCGATCGCTTATCTGGAAGGCGGTTCCACATATTTTGTCCATGACCATGTGAAGGCAAAGCAGAAGTTCACATTTTTGCATGTGGACTATTCGTATGCAGGCTACAGCAGAAAACTGGATAAAAACTGCTATCTGGATTTTGACAGGGTCTTTACGGTGTCCGGTGAAGTAAAAGAAAGCTTTGAAAAAATATATCCCGAGTGTGCAGACAGAACCTTTATTTTCCACAATCTGATCGACAGGAAGGAAATCATAAGAAAAGCAGAACTTCCAGGTGGTTTTGAGGATACATATAACGGAAAAAGGATACTTACTGTAGGAAGATTAACTGTTCAGAAAGCTTATGAAACAGCTATTGACGCAATGAAACTTCTGAAAGATCAGGGTGTAAATGTGCGCTGGTATGTGTTGGGAGAAGGCGAGCTGAAAGAGCAGCTTCAGCAGAAAATAGACAGTCTTGGGCTTACCGGAGATTTTATCCTGCTGGGAGCAGAGGAAAATCCCTATCCCTATTATAAGCAGTGTGATCTGTATGTGCATGCTACCCGTTTTGAAGGAAAAAGCATTGCAGTACAGGAAGCACAGGTTCTTGGCTGTGCGATCCTTGTGTCGGACTGCAGCGGAAACCGGGAACAGGTAAATGATGGAATAGACGGATCCTTGTGTCAGCTGTCAGCGGAAGACATCAGCAGAAATATAAAAGAACTGCTGGAAGATGATGAGAAATGTATGCAGTACAGAAAAAATGCCTCTCGTCGGATCTCAGATAATCAGGAGGATGAAATGAAACTGTTTTGCTGCAGCAGGAATGACAGGAATGGAGCAGAGCGGAATACAAAAGTTCGATATATATAGCGTAAGAAAAGAGAAAGAAAGCCATGGAAAACAGAAAAGAAGTTTTGATTATTATTCCGGCGTACAATGAAGAAAAAACGATTGTTCCAGTGCTTGAAAAGCTGGAACAGCCGGAAATCGCGCAGATCGCAGATGTACTGGTTATGAACGATGCATCCTCAGATGCAACCAATCATGTAACAAAAAAGAGAAAACATGATGTTGTGACTAATGTATTTAATCTTGGATATGGAAGTGGCCTGCAGCTTGGATATAAGTATGCAGTGCGAAAGGATTACTGTTATGTGATACAGATGGATGCAGACGGACAGCATGATGTATGCAATATTCCGAAAATCTATGAGACATTGCAGACCAGAGATGAGAACGGTGAGCTTCCGGATATTGTTCTGGGTTCAAGATTTATGGAAGGAAGCACAGATTTCCCGGTATCTCCGGCGAAAAAAATTGCATTTGCGTGGTTTCGGACAATGCTGAAACTGGGAACAGGAAGAAGCATTTCTGATCCGACTACAGGCCTGCAGGGGCTGAGCTGGAGAACTTTTCTTTTTTATTCCAAATATGATAACTTTGATGACAAATATCCAGACGCAAATATGCTGATGCAGATGCTGCTTCTGGGATTCCGGGTCAGGGAAATTCCGGCAGTGATGCACATGAGAACAGAAGGAGTCAGCATGCATTCCGGGCTGAAGCCAATACTCTATATGTTCCGCATGACTTTTTCCGTTCTGGCAGTATGGATTAGGGAAAAAATCCTCAAGATGGATGAAGGTAAGATACATGCTCTGGAAAAATATGATAAATAGAAATGGCTGGGATTTCCGGCAGGCAGAACTCGCAGAGAGTTTGGATGAACCGGAAAATCCCGGCAGAGGATGGTACGGGATCTATACTTTTATGGTTGAACAGAGTATAGATCCGGGAGAACTGAGATGGAGTCTGAGACAGGGGGAGTCGCTGGCACTGGTACTGCTTGATATCCACGCATATCGCAGTAAGCTGCTGGATGAAGATGCCCTTGGAAATATCAGGAACATTCTCAGTTTTTTTATGCAATACAAGAAGGATGTGATTCTTCGTCCTGTATATGACCGGGAAGGAAATGGACGAAGCTGCGAGCCGGATGCCTTTAAACTGGTGCTGGAGCACATGAGACAGATCGGAGAAATATTGAAAAGTGTAAAACATTCTGTGTTTATTTTTCAGGGAATGCTGGTTGGCAGCTGGGGAGAGATGCACGATTCCGAATATTTATCTCCGGAACATCTTCATAAGATGTGGAGCTGTATGAGGGGGTACCTTGGAGAGGATATCTGTCTGGCTGTGCGTACGCCCTCACAGTGGAGAACCCTGAAAAGTGAAGAGGATTTTTTGCAGAAAAAATACTCACGGCTGTCATTGTTTGACGATGGTATCCTGGGATCTTTGACACATCTTGGAACATTCGGTACTATGACAAAAGAGGCGGCAGGATGGCGCGGTGCATGGACCAGAAAAGAAGAGCTGGATTTTATCAGCCGGCTTACAGAAAGCCTGCCCTGTGGCGGTGAGGTGACTTCCTGTACAGGAGAAGATGCCGCGAAAGTCAGGGAGGCAGATTCCATTATCAGTGAACTGAAGAACATGCATCTTGTTTATCTGGACAGTACTTACGATATGGAGGTTCTTAACCGGTGGAAACAAATAAATTATACAGGCTCCGGGATCTGGCAGGGGCGAAGTCTTTATGAATATATAGGCAGCCACCTTGGTTATCGCCTGACAGTAAAAAGCGTTCAGATGAAACGTACATGGCGTGGAAAAGCAGAATTTACCATTGAAATTGAAAATACCGGATTTGGAAAGCTGTTTCAGGATGCGGAATTATTTCTGATGATCGAGAATGAGCATCAGCAGAAAGAAGTTCCGGTTTCTATGGATCTGCGGAAAATATTGCCGGGAACTGTTCTCTGTGGAAAAGCAGTGACAGAGCCTGCCCACGGGAAAGTTTTTCTGAAAGCCCGGAGAAGATCAGACAGGCGAAGTATTTATTTTTCAAATAAAAACAGTGACGAAAGTCTTTGCATCGGGCTTCTTTAAAAATATCTATACATGCAATTATGAATTGATTATAATGATTATAACCAAAAGTAGAAAGGATAAGTGAAGCTTGAAACAGAAATCCAGGACTGAGTATTCTGTCATGAATACAACGGTAGCCTTTATTGCACAGGTAACAGCAATTCTTATGGGCTTTTTTACAAGGGTCGTTTTTACGAGAACGCTCAGTGAAGGTTATGTAGGAATCAATGGTCTGTTTACAGATATATTAAACATATTATCATTATCAGAACTTGGAGTAGGAACTGCAATTACATATGCTCTTTACGGCCCAATTGCCAGAAATGATATCAAAAAACAGCAGATCCTGATGCGGATGTTCCGTACTTTTTACAGAATGACAGCAGGTTTTGTTCTGGTGGTGGGACTGTGCCTGATTCCGTTTCTGGATATTCTGATGAAGGACAGGCCGGATGTGGATCATCTGATCATGATCTATATTCTGTATCTTACGAATTCAGTTGTGTCTTATTTGCTGATTTATAAGAAGACATTGGTGGATGCTCACCAGATGAATTATATTACTGTGATGTATCATAATGGATTTCTTGTATTGCAGGATATCTGTCAGATCGTTGTATTGCTTCTGACCGGGAACTTTATCCTGTTTCTTATTGCTGCGGTTGTGTGTACGATAAGTGGAAATGTCTGTATGTCCAGAAAAGCGGACAGACTTTTTCCTTACTTGAAGGAGCCTTGTAAGGATAAACTTCCGCAAAATGAATATCACGATATCTTCCGGAATGTAAAAGCAATGTTGATGCATAAGATCGGAAATGTGGTTGTAAATAATACCGATAATCTTCTGATATCCAGTTTTGTAGGGGTTGTCACAGCGGGTATTTATTCCAATTATTTTCTGATCATAGGATCTATTCGGCAGGTATTGGATCAGGCCATGTTGGGCGTTGCTGCAAGTGTGGGAAATCTCGGTGTGACAGAAGATAGGGAAAAGGTAGGACAGATCTTTGACAGATTATTCTTTATCGGATACTGGCTGTTTGGGTTTGCGGGAATTTGTCTTATGGAACTTCTGAATCCTTTTGTGGAGATTGCATTTGGAAAAAAATATCTGTTTGCGAGAGAAATCGTACTGGTTCTTTGTATTAACTTTTTTATCAATGGAATGAGACGTGCTGTACTGATCTTTAAAGAATCTATGGGTCTGTTTTGGTATGATCGTTATAAAGCTGTGGCAGAGGCTGTCTTAAATCTGCTGATTTCTGTTTTGCTGGTAACGCATTTCGGAGTGATAGGAGTGTTTGTGGGAACATTTTGCAGCACTGTACTTACCTCTGTATGGGTGGAACCTTATGTGATCTATAAATACAGACTTGAAAGACCGGTGACTGGATTTTTCATAAAGTATGCCGGATATCTTGGAGTGATGGCAGCAGTATGGGGAATTACCGAATATTGCTGCAGGTTTATTTCAGGACAGGCATTTTGGGTGCTGGTATTAAGATTGTTGATCTGTCTGATCTTGCCGAATGTTATGCTGTGGTTTGTTTACAGAAAGACTGTTGAATGGAGAGAATTATGGATCTTGCTGATAAGAATAATAAAAAGGGTTTTTGCAGGAAAAAAATCTCAGTGATCATACCAGTATATAATGCTGAAAAGTACATCAGGGAAACTCTGGACAGTATTATAAAACAGAGTTATGAGAATTGGGAAATTATACTTGTAGAAAACGGATCAGAAGATAAAAGCCCCGATATCATCCGGGAATATGAGGAAAAATATACGGAGATCCATATGATAAAAAGTCCTGGAAAAGGTCCCGGTCCGGCGAGAAATGCTGGACTTGAAGCTGCACAGGGAGAGTACATCGTGTTTGTGGATTCCGATGATTATATTCCGGATGAAGATGTGTTTTATCAGTATATCAGCATTACGGAAAGTATAAATGCGGATATTGTTGTCAGCAATTATGCAAGATTATGGGATGGAAAACTGCTTCCGGCCCAGGGGACACAGACTTTTGCACTATCGAGTCCTTTATCTGAAGCGTTTCGTTTTCAGGGCTTTTTTTCTGTTGGAACTTTGTCTTATGTATGGGGAAAATTATATAAAAGAGAGTTTCTGGAAAAGAATCAGATCGTTTTTACAGATAGTGCCTATGCAGAAGATAAGCTGTTTAATATGCAGTGTTATGTATGTGATGCGAAATATGTATTTCTTGAGAAACAGGGTTATGTTTACCGTAGAAATTCAGAATCGATTTCATGGAAATATCATCCAAATTCAGCTAAAAGCTGGATGAAGATCGCTTATACGATCAAAGAATGGATTGAAGAAAAGCAAAAAGATATGGATATGTATAAAGGCTTGGTGCAATATACACTTTTTTTTGCTTCTTTCTTTGATGGTAAGATGGAATATATACAGCATAATAATTCTTTGTGGGCAGTGCGGAAAGTATTGAAAGTTTATGGTCAGGAGCCTCTTGGAAAAGAGAGTTTTCTGGAACTTTCCCAAAAAAGAAAATTGTCGGAATTAAAACAGCCTTTGTGGAAGATCATCATCAGGGGATTTGCGTTGGGAATGAAGCATCAGTGGTATTTGTTTTTATCAGTGGGGATCAAACTGGTGGTCGATCTGAAAATAGATGAGAGATTATCTGATACAGGACTTCGTGAATAGGAGAGGCAGAATATGGGATATTGGATTAGTCAGTTTATACAGGTTCTTATCGGATATATTTTTCTGATGTATTTATGGCCGTCTGTTGTCTTCAGAAAAAAGCTGTCCGGGAAAAGCCTGACTTATCGTTTTGCATTCTGTTCCACAGTTTCCGTTCTGCTGATCAATGCAGTGGTGCTTGGATTGGGATTGATTCATATACTAAAGGGATGGATCATTTTCTGTATTTTTTATGGGATATTTGTGCTCTCTGTTCTGAAGAAAAAAGAGCTGCGTAGCAGCTTTTTGGCACAGGTGCGGACATTCTTTTCGGGAACATTAGGCTGGAAATCTCTTTTAGTCCGATTAGCTGATACAGTGAGAAATATTATAGTAAATATCCTGAAATGGTTGGACAAAAAAACCAAGGGCAGAAAAATAGAGTACAGTATTCTAATGGTACTGATCATATTTGGCATTATGTATTTTTCTTATGGTGCATTTCAGTGCCATTCCTATGGATGGGGTGATATGTATGTTCATCATGCATGGATCTATGGGCTGCAAGAGGGAAAGATCTTTCTGGAAGGTGTTTATCCGGAAGCTATGCATTGTTTTATTTATGCGATGAATGTTCTGTTTGGAATACCAGTATACAGCAGTCTTTTATTTTTGGGAGAGATTCATACAAGTGCTTTCCTTATTGCAATTTACTGTCTGCTCAGAGAAGTAATGAAATCCCAATATACAGTTTATCTTGTTCTTACTGCATTTCTGACAGTAGATGTTATGTGTGTTGATGAGATTTACGGTATATCCAGACTGCAATATACCATACCGCAGGAATTTGGCCTGTATACAGAGTTTTTGTGCGCCATGTATCTGATTCGTTTTATGCGAAAAAAACAGAATTCGAAAGAGAAAAAAGACGATCTGTTTCTGTTTACGATGGCACTGGCAGCTTCCCTTGCAATCCATTTTTATGTTACGATCATGGCATTTTTTCTGTGCGGTTCCTTTGCTGTTTTTGGAATCAGGAAGATCTTTCAGAAGAAAAATTTCGGCAAACTTATTGCTGCTGTTATTGCAGCTGTTGTTATTTCCACAATACCGATGGTACTTGCTTTTGCAACAGGAACCCCGCTTCAGGGCTCGCTGAACTGGGGAATGAATATTATCAATGGTACAGATACAAAAGAGGGAAGAACACAGGTTGCACAAAGTATTAACGATGAAAGCAGTATGGATGAGGCTGCCCGGAAATTGTTAGAGAGTAGCAGTGAAACTGGGCAGAATCAGTCACAGACATCTTCTGACGGAGAAAATGTTCAGCAAAGTACCGACAGTGTGCAGGTACAGCCAAAGGTCTCCCTGAAAGACCGGGTACAGAAGATCCTCGATGAAGTAAAGCTTGTATATAAATATGGATATGCGCAGCTTTATGGTGGAACACGTGCCAGCTGGCTTATGAAATTTACACTGATCGCACTGGCACTTGGTATTTTGAATGTGGCTGTTTATTTTATCCGATTCCGGAAAGTTCCGTTTGAAATGTATCTGGGAATAACTTTTGCATCTGTACTTTTTATGGTTTTGTATGCGGCACCATTCTTAGGACTGCCGGAGATCATTGCAGGTGCCCGTCTATGTCTGACAGAGCAGGTATTGCTGTTGTCTATGATGGCGATTCCTGTTGACCAGTTGTTTTTCCTGTTTGAAAAAACAAGAGTAAGAGGGCTGGCACCGTATCTGAGTGTTTTGGGAGTAGCTTTCATTTATACAGGAACGAATTATTTTGGAGTATTTCATGGCTATTTGTATTACGAGCTGACACGCTACAATTCTGTTGTGGAACTTACAAACAGTATTATTGATGAATATCCGCAGTATACGTATACCATTATATCTACAACAGAGGAACTATATCAGGCAATCGAATCCGGACGGCATGAGGAAATTCTTGATTTTTATTATAAATCAAAACAGAACCAGTATTATATTCCTACAGAATATCTATTTTTCTATATAGAAAAGAAGCCGATCTATTATGCACAGTATCATTTTTTTTCGGGACCGAGATGGCTGGCTCAGGCCAAATATCCAAAATACTATAAGACTTCAAATGCTGTTCTGAGTCAGGGAAATGATATAAAGAATGGTAAAATCTCAGAAAAATTGGTGGGAGAACCTCTTGCGATCATGGGAAAAGCTTCTGATGCATATTCAAACATCAAAAACCGACAGATCCTGGAGTCAGAAATATATGACTGGTGCATGAATTTTAAATCTTGTTTTCCAAATGAAATCAAGACATATTATGAAGATGATAATTTTATATGTTTTGCAATAAGACAGAATTCGGATCGGTTGTACGATTTAAGCAATTAGGAAAATAGCAGAAACGAAAATTTCGAATTGCAGTGTCAGATGAAGACAGGAGCAGATTATGAGTAAGGCAAAATACTGGAAAGGTATGGCAGCAGGTGTGATCATTCTGGCTGTCATACTTGCGGCAGCAGCTGGCGCGTATATGTTTTTAAAAGAAAATGTAAAAGAATATGAAAAAACAGAGGAGATTTTTGGCAATCCTCTTATGGGATATGTGCCGTGTGCGTGGAATGATACAGTAAGTGATGACGTATCTATGTTGTATATGGATATTACCTGGGCAGAACTGGAGCCGGAAGAGGGCGAATATGACTGGGAAAGCATTGAAAAAGAAAATCAGCTTAGCCGTTGGAGAAAAGAAGGCAAACATATAGTCTTGAGATTTGTCTGTGATGTACCTGGAAAAGAAAAACACATGGATATTCCCAAATGGTTATATGAAAAAACAGACCATGCGGGAACCTGGTATGATGTGGAATTTGGGAAGGGATTTGCACCAGATTATAATAATGAACAGATGATCTATTATCATGACAGGGCAGTAAAAGCTCTTGGGGAACATCTGGGAGGAGATGGCCTGATCAGCTATATTGAACTGGGAAGCCTTGGCCACTGGGGAGAATGGCATGTTAATTATAGTGCAGGGATCCAGCGGCTTCCAAAAGAAGATGTGCGGGAGAAGTATGTAGCTCCATGGATTGAGGCTTTTCCAGATGCAATGTTGCTGATGAGAAGACCTTTTTCCCATGCTTCCAAATATGGAATGGGGCTTTATAATGATATGACTGGTGACCCGGGAGAGACAGAATCCTGGCTTAAAGAAATTCAGAATGGCGGAAATCTCAGTCAGACAGATGAAAAAAATGCTATAGTTTCCATGCCGGATTTTTGGAAAACAGCTCCCGTTGGCGGTGAATTTACCAGCTCACTGTCCATGGAGAACATGCTGGATACAGATATATTTCAGACAGTGGAACTGATCAGAAAATCGCATATTACATTTATAGGTCCTAATATTGCGGATAAAAAATATCAGCAGGGATATGAAAAGGTGTTAAAAAATATGGGATATCGCCTGTGGGTTTCCCGGGCTGTTCTTTTACAGAGGATTACAGGAACAAAGCTGAGGCTGATCTGGGAAAATGATGGAGCTGCTCCGTTTTATAAAGATTGGCCGGTATGGATCTATGTGACAGATGAAGATGGAAATATAGTTGAAAAGAAGCAGATTGATATTCAGCTTTCATCAGTTTTGCCTGGAGAAATCATAAAAACAGAAACCAGGCTTGATACAAAAAAACTGGCAGGTCTTGCAGGCGAGAAATATGATTTGAGTATTGGAATTGAAGATCCCATGACAGGAAAGGCCAGTGTACGCATGGCAATGAAATGCAGTTATAAAAATGGAAGAAATTATCTGTGGTGATTTTTATAGAATGTGAAAAGAAGTGACTCCCACTCAGGAATCACTGTTTTCAAAAATTTTGACAAGTTTTGTTTTCTGGTTGCTTTTTTTGAAATTACGAAGTGTCTGCAGGAAGGTTGTATTCCGTACTTTGTAGGTGTTGCGGATGAAGCAGACGAATGTGATTATCCAGAGTACCGGCCAGAGGATCGGGAAGCGGCTGGCTTTTGGAAAGCGGACTTTCATCTGGACATGACCTTCACGGAAATAAGTAAACAGGTTGACTTTCTGGTAGGAGCTGCTTCCTACCAGAGTCTGTGAAATATCGGTTCCCATGTCACCGTCTTTCAGGATCTGTGTGATAAAATCCTGACAGTCAGAGGTATCGTAGTGGGTCTGGGGATCTATGGAATCCGGGAGGCCGAGATATATCCGGCAGCTTTCCAGAATGATCTCATAGAGATGGCTGATCCGCGATTCCCTGCACCATGTATGTATCTGGTCAAAATCAATTTCGGATTCATGACGTTTCAGATAAAAAGTGAAATCGCAGAGAAGCCGGATTCCGAATCCGCTGTACAGATAGTGTTTCAGCATGTGATGGATCATGTAAAAAACGTATTCTGTTGGCGGCAGGACTGTATAGCTGTATCCATGGATCATCTGAGATGATTTCTTCAGCTGTGTCGGTGAATAAACGAGATCTACGATCTCATTGGTTCGGTTGTACTGGTACTGTCCGACAACTCTGTAATGAAGCTCCAGGATAAAACGGCGTCCGGTTTTTGGAAATGTATAATAGTAAGTTACATGATGATCACTGAGCTCGTCCTGGAGAATGTATCCGTTGGATTCCAGAACAGTCTGTGCCTGAGAAAGCATTTCCGGTTTGGCCAGATAAAGGTCAAGATCTCCCAGCTTGCGATATTCCGGGACAGGATAGCAGTCGGCAAGACTTAAACCCTTCAGAAGGTAGCAGTCAATATGGTTCTCTCTCAGGAGAGATACGGTAGTCCGGGTAAAATGTTCGATCTGATAGTAATTCAGCATCATTTCTTTTACCTGGTGCTTCATGGAAGGATAAACAGAAGCTGATCTGAGACAGGGAAGCACGAAGGGAACGGTACAGTGCTCCTGTGCCAGGTTCGCCAGAGCCGGAAGCTGCTCCAGTGTGACAGAAACAGGATCGGTGGAATCTGTGCAGATATTTTTTATTATGTTCAGATAAGTTTTGTATATTTGCTCCATGTTGATCTCCTGAAAAGGTATAAAATAATAATAAGTATATCATGAATATATTTGGAAATAAAGGGGAAGGGAAAATGAAAAAGACAGAAGGATATATTGTAAAAGAACTGGAAGATGAGTATATTGTGCTTCCGGTGGGAGAAAGAACAGAGGAAGTCAATGAGGTGATCTCCTTAAGCGAAACAGCAGGATTTATTTATATCCATGCAGATCAGGCAGAAGATATTGAAGGACTGGCGCAGATGGTTGGAAACGAATATGGGATAGAAGCATCTGAGGTTTACGAGGATGTGAAAAATGCGGTAAAAACTTTCCGGGAAAAAGGAATTCTTCTGTGAGCCTAAGAGTTTGGCTTTCGGCAGATCCGGCGAAAAAATGCAGTTAAACGAAAACAGAAAGGACGAACCGGCAGCATCAGAAGCCACACAGAGGACAGAAAACGATAAAAAGGATTCTGCGCAGAAATCTCCCGTCCATTGCGTACAAAAGCTACAAGTTTTCCGATAATCTGATCAGAACGAAGCGGACCTTCAATTTCCCACTGATTATCACCAACCATAAAAAATCCCTCTTCTGTGATCTTATTGATGCGGTGGAGCACAAGGATACTCCAGTCACGGCGGTAAAGAACTACATCATTTCTGCGGCAGTCTGTGGAAGATATCTGCTGGATCAGAGCTTCATCCCGACCGGGAATAAAAAGAGGGTACATGCTGTAGCCCTGTGGTTTGATGCGGATGATATTTCCGTCACGGAGAAGCTGTTCCAGATCGATTTTCGGTGATGTTTGGGATGTATTGTTCATGGTGATCGTCCTTAAATTTGGTATAATATTGGTGTGTTTGGTTGTATCCGGCAAAGTATCTGCTCGATGAAGAGAATTTTTGTCTGCCTGGCTAGTGCGTATTATAGCATTCCTGTAAATAAAGAACAACAATAACTGACAGGAATGTGACAGAAACAGCACGATATTTTTTATAAGAATACTTGACTTTTAAGGGTCTGATAGATATCATAAAAGAAAAGATGAAACAGATAAAATTACTGGCTTTTGATAGCATAAGAGGAGGAAAATAAAATATGAAAATGTATAAAAAACCGATAGTAACTGTTGATGCCGGACTGGCAGAAGGCGTATATGCGGCAAGCGGTGCATCCAAGGGTACACTGAATGTAACATATTATGGTGTATGGGATCGCTGGGGAACCAATGGTGGTAAAGGCCTTGCAATGGCCGACTGGTCTGATATTAACGGAACGATCACACTGAATATTACATTCAATGATACCGTGGATCAGGTAGAGACAAATGATGCTTCTGTACAAACTTCCTGGTCAGGAAAGACAGCGACATTTACATTTGCAAGTACAGCAAGTAATCCACTGTCAATTGGAATTCATCTGAATCACGGAACAAGTATTGATGATCTGAAGATGACTGGATTTACATATTCTGTGAACTAACTGAATCTGCGAATCTAGATCAAGATTAATTCAAGTATAAAAAATCCCCCACAGAAACAGGCAACCATTTCTGTGGGGGATTTTTTAACACATTTGATAAGTTAAAGATTAAAACCAAGCCGATACATCGCAGCTCAGAACTCCTTCACCATCTTCTGAATCTCCCCATCCCCAAGCACCTCGCACCTCTTATCCCGTATCGCATAAACCCGCGTACAGATATTTAAGACTGTAGGCCGATGAGTTGTCACGATACAGGTTCGAGGGTAAGTATCCTGCATGATATTCCTGAGAACTTTACGTTCTGTGGCTACATCTAGCGCGGAAGTTGCTTCATCCAGCAGAAGGATCGGAGATTTTCTGAGGAGTGCCCTGGCAATGGAAAGTCTCTGGGCCTGGCCCTCTGAGAAACCGCCGCCCCGTTCTTTAATGACGCTTTCGATTCCATCCGGAAGCTTTTCCACGAAATCCCATGCACAGGCCAGTTTCAGTGCCTCGATAATTTCTTCATCTGTGGCATCCTGCTTCACATTTCGCATATTTTCAGCAATCGTTCCCGAAAACATGGTGTTTCCCTGAGGCACATAGGAAAACAGCTTTCTGGTAGACGGTGACATATCCAGCATATTCGAGTGATTTTTGCCCGCGCAGACATGGAAAGAACCGGTCTGTGGCGTCAGAAGGGACAAAATCAGACGCAGCATAGTTGTCTTACCTTCGCCGGAAGGCCCAACCAGGGCAACGATCTCATGAGGATAAGCCTCCATGGAAGCGTTGGCAAAAACAGAAGTTCCGTTATGATAAGTATAGCTGAGATCCTGCATATTCAGACCGATTCCCTCCTCCCGATACTGCTTTTCGAAGCTTCGGACAGCGGAATCCTGGCTGTAATCCTCCTGGGGCATTTCCACGATATCCATCAGTCGGCCGGCAGAGATCGTCAGCGAGATCGCAGAAGGAATCAGGCTGACCAGGGAATTCACTGCACTTGTCAGCGTGCCGGAAAGAGAAAGAAACATGGTCATGGTTCCGTAACTGATCGCATTGCTCCACACACGGTAAATTCCCCAGCCATAACAGCTGTACGATACGATAAAACCGATAATGGACATAAGGACAGAGGTCAGGATGGACATTTTCTGGAAATCCAGCCTCATATCGATATAATCTTTCTGAAGAGATTTCAGTTTGTCCGTGTAAAAATGGATCAGGTCAAAAGCTTTGATGGTCTGGATATTGGAAAAAGCCTCCTGGTTAAATCCGTAGAGCTTTGCATTCATGGCAGCACTTCGCTGGTTATTATCTCGCATACGCCGAAGAAGCGGTCTGGAAAGCAGTGCGCTGAACGGCATTCCAAGCAGTGCGAACAACGCAAAGGTAGGATCATAGTAAAGTACGATTGCGAGAGCACTGATAAAACGGAACGTATAAATGATCAGGTTTGGTATCCAGTTCAGGATTCCGCTGGAAATATTGGAAGCATCGGAGCTCCACCGTGTCACCAGATCGCCGGTATGGTAATCCGTAAGAGATTCCCAGTCAGTCACCAGCATTTTGGAAAAAATATCGTTTTTGATCTCTGAATCCACCTTTAAATTAATAAATGTGGAGGCATATCCGGAAGCCTGTGAAACCAGGATATTGGCTACGGAAAAACCGATCATTGCAGCAAAAGTACTCAGAAGTTTTCCGGTCTGGTGGCCGGTGATGATATCGACCAGATCCTTGGAGATCAGGCTGGAGATCAGGGAAACGCCGGTTCCGGTAATTCCAAGCAAAGTATAGAGGATCATAGCTTTCCAGTAACGTTTGCCGTACTGATAGATCCATAAGGTCTGTTTCCACATTTTTTTCAAGGTGCCCTGTTTCAGATGCTTCCAGACCAGAAATATTTTATCTTTCATTGCAGCTCCTCCGCAGGTCAATGGCGTTCTTCATAGTGTGGGCAGCAGAGGGATTTTTTGTGCACAGAAAATGGAGCACTGGCACACAGTCTGCGATTTTTTCTGCAAAGGACAGGTTCCTGGTAAGCTGAATTTCTTTCCAGGCAGGAGAAATCATACGCTGCATAACCCGGAGGATTTTTTCCGAAGGAGGTAATTTTTCCAGCCGGTCTGTCTGCGAGTCACGCCCCAGGAGTACGATCCCTCCGAGCTCATATTGTTCTGTAGTAAAAATCTCCGAGGTTCCGCACCAGGGAATTCCGTAAACAGTGATATGACCGTCTTCGAATCCGAGAAGATTCAGATCCCCGTTCAGATACGGCGTGCCAAAAAGCTCATGCCATAAAGCTGTATGAGTTGATTTTCCCATTCCCGAATGCCCGGAAAAAAGCCAGGCCTTATCATGGTAAAGAATGGATGCGGAATGAATGGCAAAGAGCCCGTTTTTCTGCGCAATAAAAAGAAAAAACAGGCGTATTGCGTGAAACAGGTTGTCTGTATTAAGCTCAGTTGCCTGAGCATGACAGTGGATCCGCACATAGGAACCATCCTTGAGCATGTGAGCTTCGTAAATATTCTGCATCTGAGGAAAAAGAACAACGTAGCGGTCAGAATTTTCGAAGATAGTCATTTCGGAATTTTGCAGAAGAACCTGCTCATAACAGCGGCTGGCCGGAGGTGCAGTGATCAGCTCAAGTATCTGATCTGGTTCTGCAGAAAACTTTTTATAAAAGGGCTCGAAACATTTGGAAAACAGTTCCCGGGGACCATATAGCTTCATTGTGATCCCGGCAATGACCATAGAGCCGGAAGGTTCTTTGGAAATCGGATGGAGATCTTCTGTGATCATTCCCAGGCCTGTAAGCTGTGTAAGAAAATCCATCACATCACTGCGCAGTTCAGGGAAAAAAGATTCATCCAGCTGATAAACCCTGGCAAGCAGTTTTACCAGCTCCTCTGGTTCTGCTCCTTCATTGTGCTGCAGAATATTCCATAAAAATGAGCTGGTCTCATTGAGGATAAAGCTTTTTTTCTGGTCTGCGATCTGCTGGCCATATGGCAGCAGGTAACAGGTATCTTTGATTTTCCGGAGGGTATATCCGGGTTGACATCTAAACATAATAAAAAGGTTTCCTTTCTCTTTCTGAAAGTCAAAGTTTTCAAAACAGATTATAACACAAAAATCAGCAAAATCTTTCGATGAGTTGAAAATAGACATTGTAAAAATTCTGTGACTCATTTATAATGAGTAACAGATTCTAAAGATGTTATAAAAAACAGGAGGAAAGCCTTGAAAAGAGAATTAGTTATTGTCATTGATTTTGGCGGTCAGTACAATCAGCTGGTTGCAAGACGTGTCAGAGAATGCAATGTATA
>SKEI01000023.1_pt1 | contig 90646 bp, 80 predicted proteins | sample 4826701 | NCBI WGS metagenome assembly SKEI01 (sample SAMN11008813, study PRJNA524170) | human gut metagenome | biome: Human fecal sample; material: Feces; isolation source: fecal sample from pouch patient p2, p6, p7, p14 | host: Homo sapiens | place: Israel: Tel-Aviv | collected 2016-08-31 | reverse complement strand
TGTTCGCCCATTAAAGCGGTACGCGAGCTGGGTTCAGAACGTCGTGAGACAGTTCGGTCCCTATCCGGCGTGGGCGTAGGATATCTGAGAGGAGCTGTCCTTAGTACGAGAGGACCGGGATGGACGGACCGCTGGTGGACCGGTTGGCTTGCCAAAGCCATGGCCGGGTAGCCAAGTCCGGAAGGGATAAACGCTGAAGGCATCTAAGCGTGAAGCCCCCCTCAAGATGAGATATCCCATTCTTATGAAGTAAACCCCCTTGAAGACGACGAGGTAGATAGGGCAGAGGTGGAAGTGTGGTAACACATGGAGCTGACTGTTACTAATCGGGTGAGGGCTTGACCAAGAAACGCAGGTTAAGAATTGATTCAAAAAGTTTGATTGACCATCAACAAGCATGTATGTAGTTTTTAAGGTACAAACCTTAAATTAAATATTTAAGTATTCCTCCTTAGCTCAGTCGGTAGAGCATGCGGCTGTTAACCGCAGTGTCGTTGGTTCGAGTCCAACAGGGGGAGTTTTTTTGTGCCTGTAAACAGCTCCTTGTTTACAGGCATTTTTTTGAAGTAAGACCTCTATAGAATGTTTTCTGATAACAGGCTGGAAACTGTTTAGAAATCATGCTAAAATGAGATTGATTTGGTTAAGAAAGAATAAATTATGAGAAAGAAGCAGAAAGATGGAATTATTTGATATCATAGATGAAAACGGTGATCCTACCGGACAAACTGTAGAACGGAGTATTGCTCACGCAGAAGGAATCCCACATCGTACTGCTCATATCTGGATCATCCGCCGAGGAAATGAAAAAACAGAGATTCTTCTTCAGAAAAGATCCAGAAATAAGGACTCCTTTCCTGGAAAATTTGATACTTCATCTGCAGGTCATATACAGGCAGGAGATGAACCAATGGAATCGGCATTGCGGGAACTGAAAGAAGAACTGGGAATCCATGCAGAACCAGCTGATCTGCAGTTTGCAGGAAAATTCTCCATATCTTTTGCCAGAGAATTTCATGGAAAATTATTTCGGGATGAAGAAATCGCTTTTGTTTATATCTATGACCATCCGGTAGAGATTGATCATCTTACACTTCAAAAGGAAGAAGTAGAAGAGGTACAGTGGTTTGATCTGGAAGAAACGTATCAACAATGCAGTCAGCACAGAGATAAATTCTGTGTTCCGCTGGGAGGTCTGCAGCTTGTACGTCAATTTATAAAAAGTAACAATAATACAATAAAGGAGTGAAAGATCATGAGAAAAGATTTCGGAGCAAAGCCTTATACTTATCCACAGCCGGTATTAATGATCGCCACATATGGTGAGGATGGAAAACCGGATGTTATGAATGCAGCCTGGGGAGGAATCAGCGATGATAAGGAAATTTCCATCTGCGTCAGTGAAAATCACAAAACAACTGAAAACATCCTGAAAAAAGGTGCTTTTACAGTGAGCATGGCAGACGTGGAGCATATGGCCGCCTGTGATTATGTAGGAATTGTTTCCGGAAACAAAGAGCCGGATAAATTTGCAAAAGTCGGATTTACAGCAGAAAAATCCGATAAAGTAGATGCACCTATTATCAAAGAGCTTCCGATCTGTGTGGAATGTAAGCTGAAAAGCTACGACAAAGAAACCTGCCGGCTGATCGGTGAGATCGTAAATGTCAGCGTGGATGAGAGCGTTCTGGATGAAAATGGAAATGTGGATGTTGCAAAAGCAGCACCGATCACTTTTGATCCGTTTAACAATGCTTATATCCGTCTTGGTGAAAAAGTCGGTGATGCTTTTAAAGCTGGAACGGAACTGAAATAAATAATATCTGCTGAAATACAGAAAGTCTCTTTCACAAATACAGATGAAAAATTTTCTTCTGGAAGAGACTTTCTACTTATTATAAATATTCTTTAATTCAGAACTCCCAGTTCTTTAAAAGCCTGAAAAATCCCGTCCTGATCATTACTCTTTGTTACAAAAGAGAAATGTTTTTGCAGCTCAGAAGGTGCATTTCCCATCAAAACTCCACATCCTACTGTCTCCAGCATTTCCAGATCATTATAATTATCTCCGAATGCAATAGTACTGGAAAGAGGAATTTTTCGAAGATCGCAGAGATATTTTACAGCTTCCGCTTTGTTTATACCGCCAGCCATGATCTCCAGAAGAGAATCGGAAGATCTTGCAATGGATAATTCCGGAAAATATTTGCGAAGAAGTGTTTCTGACGGTGACATATATTCAGGATTGCACATACACAGGATTTTATTTACCTTAACCGTATCTGAGAGAGAATGAAGCGATCCCTCCATAGAGATAGTTTCCACAACCGTTTCTTCATGGATCACATGAGGATCTGTCCGGTCTTTTACGATCCAGTCTTCTGAGGTATAAACATTCCAGGTCACGTGAGGACATTTTTTTTCGATCACATCAATGATTTTGGAAGCGTCGGAAATGCTTATTCCTTTTTCGTAAAGGATATTTTGATCTTCATCCAGGATCAGTGCACCACTGAATGCAATGGTACAACAATGGAAATCATTTTTTTTAATAATAGGACGGATGCCGGAAGGGCTTCGTGCTGAAGAAATAGTAAACAGAACGCCCTGATCTGTCAAAGTATGGATGGCGGAGCTGGTCAGCGGAGATACCACATGTTCAGAGGTTAGTAAAGTGCCGTCGATATCGCTGAAAACAGCCTGTGGCTTAAATGAAGATGATGGTTTCATATCCGAAATCCTTTCTGTAAAAAATGAGTATCGGTGTTTCTGCATATAAAAATAGCACATAAATAACAAAATAAAAAGTTTTGTTTATGTTTTGTTCATGATACAATAAAGGAAATAATGTTTAAGGACAGAAAAATTGACTACTCAGAGATTGTGTAAGCTTTGTCAGGAGGGATATAAGGATTTGTTTTTCTGATAAAGTTAAAGAGTTGATAAGAGTGGAAGGACTGTCCGGTTTTTTACAAATCAAAAAGAAGCAGGTTGATGGGAACAGGAATGGATGAGGACCTGTCTGATGCTGAAAGAAAAGAGGAAGAATTATGGGAATGAATGAAACACCGTCAGCAGACCGTGTACATATCGGTTTTTTTGGCAGAAGAAATGCAGGAAAATCCAGTATTGTAAATAAGGTGACAGGTCAGGAACTGGCTGTGGTATCCGATGTAAAGGGAACTACTACAGATCCGGTAAGTAAGGCTATGGAACTACTTCCTATGGGCCCGGTGGTGATCATAGATACACCAGGTATTGATGATGAAGGCTATCTTGGAGAACTTCGCGTCCTCAAGGCAAAACAGGTATTGAATAGAGTGGATGTAGCAGTTCTTATAGTAGATGCCACTGTGGGAAAAACCAGTGTGGAGGAAGAATTGATCCGTATTTTTAAAGAGAAGGAGATTCCGTATCTGGTTGTCTACAACAAGGCAGATTTGCTGAAAACGAAAGATGGGAACCAGTTTTCTTCAGAAAATAAATTAAACCAGAACGCAGAACAATCTATTTATGCCAGCGCCGTTACCGGTCAGAATATCTACGAGCTGAAAGAGAGGATTGCTTCTCTGGCAGTAACTGATGAACTGAAACTGCGTCTGGTAGGGGATCTCCTTGAACCATCAGATTTTGCGATTCTTGTAGTTCCCATAGATAAAGCTGCACCAAAAGGCCGTCTGATCCTTCCGCAGCAGCAGACGATCCGTGATGTGCTGGAAGCCGGAGCAGCAGCCATCGTTATCAAAGAGGATGAGCTTTCCAATACCCTGGAAACCTTGGGGAAAAAACCAAAGCTTGTAATCACAGACAGCCAGGTTTTTGCCAAAGTCAGTAAGGAAACACCGGAAGATATCTGGCTTACGTCTTTTTCTATTCTGTTCGCCCGATTTAAGGGGAATTTAAAAGCTGCAGCAGCCGGAGCAGCAGCGATCGACCGGCTGAAAGATGGAGATAAGATCCTGATCTCAGAGGGATGTACCCACCACAGGCAGTGTGATGATATCGGAACTGTCAAGCTTCCACGATGGATCCGTAATTATACGGGGAAGGATCTGGAATTTGAGTATTCCTCCGGAAGAGAGTTCCCGGAGGATGTGACGAAGTACAGTCTGATCGTGCATTGTGGCGGATGTATGCTTAATGAGAGGGAAATGCGTTCCCGTCAGAAATGTGCGCTGGACCAGGAGATTCCCATCACCAATTACGGAATTGCCATTGCCTACATGCAGGGAATCCTGAAACGTTGTGTGGAAATGTTCCCGGATGTGCGGAAAGAGCTGGATCCGTAATTTTTTCAGGTGTTTACAATTTTTCCGAAAAATGCTATAGTAGCCATTGTTTGTTTTATAAATTTGAAAAAGGTGACGATAAGGAGTTGCAGACACAATGATCGATCAGACACTTTCACAGGCCCTGCAGAAAGAAATCCCAATACTTACAGCTCAGATCCGAAGTCTCTATGCAGAATTTGATAAAAAATTTCATCTTAACGGAGCGAAGATCCCTATAACGTTTGGCATGGAGCCGGATCTTCTTGGATCTTATACAAGGGGCAGTTACCATGAAAAAGAGCATTTCCATTTTTCTCTGCTGTTTATCGGCTATGCGGTAAAAAATCCTCTGAAAAAAGAAGACCGACTGGATCTTTACAAACATGAATATGCTCATTACATGCAGCATAATTTTCACATTCCCACGGAATACCGATGGCAGCACGGAACCCACGGAAGCGCCTGGAAATACTGCTGTTCCCTGACTGGTGCGGCACCAACGCCATATTATAAAGCAGGGGAAGCTCTGATGAAACACAACTATGAGAAAAAACTCCGAAGCCCGATCCATGACCGTACTGTAACGGTGCGGGATACTTACAGAAGAGAGCAGCAGCACAGGAATACCCAGAACAGTATTGTACGCTATGAGATCGGAGAGGATATCAGCCACCCGAAATTCGGAACCGGAAATATTGAGCATGTAGAGCAGCTTCCGGGTTCTGTAAGGCTTCACATCCGTTTTGGAGAAGAGCTGAAAGTGATCGATCAGAAGTGGCTTCTTCGGACAAAATATAAAAAAATATAAAAAATTCTCCGGTACAGGAAACCTGTGTTCCGGAGAATTTTAAGTTAGGCGGATATTTGCGATCCGTATTTAGCCAGTTGCCTGATTCGGTTAAAATCAGCTTATATTACTCAGAAACCTTCACAAACTGGCTGTTATAAAGATTCTGATAGAATCCACCTTTTGCCATAAGCTCTTCATGGCTTCCCTGCTCGATGATGCTTCCGTCTTTCATGACAAGGATCTCATCAGCATTGCGGATGGTAGACAGACGGTGTGCTACGATAAAGCTTGTTCTGCCTTGCATCATCCGGTCGAAGGCTTCCTGGATCAGCATTTCAGTTCGTGTATCAATACTTGAAGTTGCCTCATCAAGGATCAGCATCGGAGGCAGGCACAGCATAACACGTGTGATACAGAGAAGCTGTTTCTGACCCTGGCTTAAGCTGTCCTCATAAAGAACCGTATCCAATCCTTTTGGAAGACGGCGGATAAATTCCCAGCTGTGAGACATTTTGGAAGCCTTGATCACTTCCTCATCAGAAGCGTTCGGTTTTCCGATGCAGATGTTATCACGGACTGTTCCCTGCTTAATCCAGGTATCCTGAAGCACCATACCATAGCTGCTTCGAATGGCATGTCTGGAAACTTCTGTGATGGGTTTTCCATCTACGGAAATGCTTCCGCCGTTCACATCGTAGAATCGCATCAGAAGATTGATAAATGTTGTTTTACCGCAGCCGGTAGGACCTACAATGGCAATTCGTCTGCCTGGTTCTGTATGAAGATTAAAGCCTTCGATGAGAGGTTTGTCCTCTTCGTAGCGGAAGGAAACATTCCGGATATCCACTGCACCTTTTACATCGACAAGAGTTCCGGACGGATCCGGGCTTTCCGGCTCTTCCTCCAGAAGATCAAAGATCCTGGTAGCGCAGGCCAGAGCGTTCTGAAGCTCTGTGATTACGGAGCTGATATCGTTGAAGGGCTTCATATACTGGTTTGCATAAGCCAGCAGTACGGAAAGTCCACCGACAGTCAGATGACCGCCCGGGATCAGAAATGCACCTGCTAGAGCTACACCTGCGTAAATGATGTTGTTGACACATCGTGTGGACGGGTTGGTTAGACTGCTGTAAAAAACAGCCTTCTGGCTGGAATCACGGAGTTCTTCGTTGATCGCAGCAAAACGTTCGGAAGAACGATTTTCGTAACCAAAGGCCTGAACCACTTTCTGATTTCCGATCATTTCCTCGATCAGTGCGGTCTGACGTCCACGGGCATCACTCTGTGCACGGAACATCTGGAATGAATGGGAGGATATAAATTTCGCCACAAAAAAGCTTACAGGTGTCAGGACAATGACCATCAGAGTGATCCACACATTTTTGGAAAACATGAAGATCAGGGTTCCGATGATGGTGATGACACCGGAAAACAGCTGTGTAAATCCAAGGAGCATACCATCGGAAAGAATATCCGTATCTGCGATGACTCGGCTGATGATATCGCCGGTGCTGTGTCCGTCCAGGTAGGACAGAGGAAGCTTCTGGATATGGCGGATAGATTTTGCACGGATATCCTGCACTGTGCGGTAAGTCATGCGGTTGTTGATAATACTCATCACCCATGTGGCAGCACTGGAAAGTACGATCATCACAAGAATTCTGGAAAGATAGAACCACATCCTTGAAAAGTTTACTTCATGGGTAGCTGCAACCTCATCAATGGCATAGCCGAAAAGTACAGGTACATACAGCTGCAGAATTACAGTGACAGCTGCAAGGATAATGCTTAATACAAGAAGAAAACGATATTTACCAATAAAGCGGAGCACCTTTAAGAAGGTTGCCATGCTATTTTTTGAGGTAATGTCTTTTTTGCTCATGCAAAAACCTCCTTTCCGGCAGTTTTTTCATATTTGATCCGTTCTTCCGGAAACTGTGAGAAAAAGATCTCACGGTAAGTTTCACAGGAATTTACCAGCTCCTGATGGGTACCTTTTCCTGCAAGCTGGCCATCGTCCAGTACCAGAATCAGATCGGCCTGACGGATACTTGCGGCTCTCTGGGATACCAGGAAGGTGGTGGTGTTTCCACCAAGCTGGTGAAGGGATTTCCGAAGTGCCGCATCTGTGGCAAAGTCAAGAGCACTGGCACTGTCATCCAGGATCAGGATCTCTGGTTTTTTCACAAGGGCGCGGGCAATGGTAAGTCTCTGGCGCTGGCCACCGGAAAGGTTCCGGCCGTTTTGTTCCAGACGGAAATTAAGCTGGCCGTCTTTTTTCTCCACAATCTCACGGGCCTGTGCTGTTGTAAGAGCTTCCCACATTTCTGCATCTGTGGCATCCTCACGACCCCAGCTTAAGTTATCGCGAATGGTTCCCTGGAAAAGTGCAGCCTTCTGAGGAACAACGCCGATTTTTTCACGGAGCTCCTTCTGAGAGTAGTCCGTAATGTTCTGACCGCCAAGAGTGACAGTCCCTTCATTTGCATCATAAAAACGTGCGATCAGATCCACAAGGGTAGATTTACCGCTTCCGGTACCACCGATGATTCCGATAGTAGAGCCTTTTTTTGCTGAAAAAGTGATATCAGAAAGACTGGGCGCGCCGGTTTCCTTGTAGGAGAAGGTCACATGATCAAATGCAACAGCACAGTTATCCTGAACTTTGGATGCAGCAGAAGTATTTTCCGGATAATCCATGGTAGAATCTACTTTCAGGATTCCCGCAACACGTTCTGCACAGGCCATGGATTTGTTCAGGGTGATGATAAGGGAAGCAAGTTTGATCAGTTCTACGATCATCTGTGCCATGTAGTTGTAAAGAGCAACAACTTCACCTTGTTGCATGTTTCCGAGATTAACCTGAATACCCGCAGTCTGAATCAGAATGACAGTTGCGATGTTGATCAGCACATAGGTAGCCGGATTTAACAGCGCGGAGATCTTTCCGACGAACTCGTTAAGTTTTGTAAGTGCAAGATTGCTCCGGTCAAATTCTGAAACTGCGTCTTCCTCACGGCAGAATGCTCGGATGACACGGACACCGGTAAGATTCTCCCTGGTAAGTCGTGTTACGGTATCCAGGCGGCCCTGCACTTTTTTGAACAGCGGGATACTTAAAAACATGATCACAAAGACAACCAGAAACAGTACCGGAATGGCAACTACAAAGATCAGTGCACAGCGCACATTGATAGTAAAGGCCATGACCATGGATCCAAGAACGATAAACGGGCTTCGAAGAAGAAGACGAAGTCCCATATTCACACCGTTCTGAACCTGATTCACATCATCGGTAAGACGGGTGATCAGTGTGTCCGTTCCAAGGGTATCCAGCTCTGTGTAGGAAAGCTTCTGGATATGGTCAAATACAGCCTGACGTACTTTTGCAGCAAAACCTACGCTGGCTTTTGCTGCAAAAAACTGTGCAGTAATGCTGACTGCAAGTCCTGCGGCAGCCATCAGTATCAGAATAAAAAATCTCTGCACGATATAGCCGTGATCATTACGGGCGATTCCCACATCAATGATCTGGGCGATAACGATAGGCACAAGCAGGTCAAATACAACTTCCAGAAACTTGAAAAAAGGAGCCAAAATGCTTTCTTTTTTGTAATCTTGAAGATATTTTGCGAGTGTTCGCATTTCTTTTTCTTCCTCCGTTTCCTTATTTTTCTTAAACCTCTGTTATTATACTCCTATGGAGATAATACGTATAATATTGTTTTTAATGTATGGTAATATAATTTTGCTATTGCCGTGGATGGAAATCTGTGGGATGATAGAAGTATGGTTTTTCGGATAATTGCGGGGAAAGATATTCATAGTATTTACAAAGTATTGCAGATATATCATTTTTTAACCGAATTAAGGAAGTCCTCTGTGGGACGGCGAAAAGCAATAAGCAGCAGATGGGTTTTGCCTGTGTTATATACCGGATAAAGAAAGAAGGATTTATATATGGAAATCAGACAGCTGGAATATTTTCACGAGATCGCAGCAACAGGAAGCATTAATGAAGCTGCAAGGAGACTGAACATGTCGCAGCCACCGCTGAGTTATCAGATCAAGCAGCTGGAAGCAGAACTGAATGTGAAGCTTTTTGAGCGGACCAGGGCGGGCGTGACACTGACAGAAGCCGGAAAGCTTCTTTATGACAGGACAGAGAACATTTTGAGCTATGTCCGTTCTACAGAGCTGGAAGTATCCAAGGCAGGGAAAAAACAGGTTTTACGTATCGGGATCACGCCAACCACAGTGACCACCATTATGCCTTATATTTCCAGATTTTCCAGGGAAAACTCCGATGTAAACTTTGAGGTAAGGGATGCCATCACCTTTACGCTTCTGAATTATCTGATGGATGGGATCATTGATGTTTCGGTAGTACGGACACCTATCAAGCTGGATGGTTTAAATTATCTGGAGCTGGCTGAGGAACCCATGATCGCGGTTCTTCCTCCGGAGATTCCCGAAAATGAGACAAAAAAAGAGGGCATCAGCCTTAAGGAGCTGACCGGATGCCCTCTCATTATTTATCGGCGGTACGAAGAATTTCTGATGAAAGCTTTTGGAGAAAAAAATCTCCTGCCGGATATTTTCTGTGTCTGCGATGATCCCAGAGACGCCATGCTCTGGGTGCAGGAAGGTCTTGCAACCGCCGTTTTTCCAAGATCCATGGAAGATCTCTGTACAGACCTTCCGATCCGGATCATTGAAGAAGAGAAGCTGAAGACCAGGATCCTTCTTGCCTGGAAAAAGGATCGCAGGTCTTCTGCTGTGATGCAGGATTTTATCAATATCTGTCAGGAATATGCAGGAAATCAGTCTTTGAGATGATCTTCTTTCCAGTGTTTCCATTTCTGAACAGCTTCCGGATTCTGCTTTTCCAGCCGTTCTTCCAGCTTTTTCCGGCGTTGTTCCAACCGTTCCAGAACTTCCGGATGCTCGGCAAGGATTTTTTCTTTCAGCTTGCCACGGCGCTTTTCCAGAAGCTGAAGGATCAGTTTCCGGTCGGAAGTTAATTCTTCAGGCAGCTCATCCATATGTAATTCAATTCTTCGAAGCAGCTCATCTTCATCCAGAACACCCAATCCATGCCAGTTATCCAGAAGCTCTTCCAGACCTTCTTCGGAGAGACGTTCGATATCCGGGATCTGGTGCAGCTGTTCAATAATGTGATGGACAGATTCTTCGATCTCTTTTACTGCATCGTTACCAAAAGCCCAGGCAAACTCTTCCAGGGTATTTTCTTCTTCTGCAGGAAGAAAAGCGATACTGCGGCGCAGAAGCTTTGCCTCGTCTTCCTTTGGAACATCCAGTTCATAAGGGGATTCGATCCCTGCGTCATGCAGAGCAGCAAGAATGGTACGGCGAACCATACCGTCCTTGATCATATGACCGATGCCGAACTGACGCAGCTGGTCATTGATCTGGGTGGAATGCTCTGTGAGGTAAAAACGGATTCCACGTTTCTTTAGGCTTGCGGAGATGGCATCCAGGCGGTCTGCTGCTGTGACATCGATGCTGTTGATAGCACTGGCATCTATGATCACCACCCTGGTGTCTTTTTGGATGCTGTTCTCAATATCTTCCTGAAAAATCTTTATATTTGCAAAAAACAGGTTTTCACTGAAACGGTAGATCACAACGCCTTTAATAGGGTAGGCGAAACGATTTTTGGACAGATCAAAATAAGCATCTCTTCCCGGGATCATACCACGGAAGGAGCGCGGCGGGTTGGTGGCCTTCAGGATCACAGCTACGAAAGAGAGCAGGATACCAATGATAACACCGTAAATGGTTCCAAGACAGAGCACACTGAAACCGGCAGCCATGAAGATGTAGAATTCTGTACGGCTTACTTTGAAAAGACGTACAGCCAGATGGGTTTCCACTACATCCATTAGAGCAGAGATCACAATTGCTGTCAGTACAGGAACCGGAAGATATCCGATAAAACCGGTGCCGAAAAGAAGAATCAGAGCCATGGTAATCCCGGCAGTGATAGAAACTGCCTGAGATTTTCCCCCGTACTGTTCATTGAGGGAAGTGCGGGAAATACTTCCGTTTACGGGGCAGCAGCCTACTGCGGCGGCAGCAATATTTCCGGCGGCACAGGCCAGGATTTCCTGACGGTCGTTCAGCTTATAATCATTGCGGAACGCAAAGGTATTTTCTGCAAGAAGAGTTTCTGCCATAATGACAACAGCAACCATAAGACCGCGGCCTGCCGCCTGGGTCAGATCAACATTTCCGAAATCTGGGATCACCAGGGAAGGAAGACCACGTTCCACAGACTGGAGAAGTACCACACCTTTTTCATCTACATGAAAAGCAACGGTGGAGAATACCCCCAGTGCCATGATTACAATAGCCATGGGAAATTTTGGCGCAAGCTTTTTAAACAGCCGGATCAGGACCAGGGCACTAAGTCCCATAAAAAGTGAGAGCCAGCTGATATTTTTTGCAGCAGCAAAGATATGCTCTGCCAGTTCCAGAAGCTCGCCGGAGCCTGCGGGACCTCCCATGAGCTTGGGAATCTGCATAAGAATGATCGTAACAGCAATGCCACTGATAAAACCGCCCATAACGGGTGTAGAGATGAAATCCACAATCTTATCTGCATGGAGCAGGAAGAATATGAACAGCCATAATCCGGCAAACAATGCAATAGCAGGAACATAATCCATGGCAACTTCAGACTCTGCGGCAATGCCAAGAGTAGACAGTGCACCGCCTACAATAGCAGCAGGGGCAGCATCAACTCCGAAGATAAACTGCCTTGAAGTGGAAAATAGTGCAAATAAAAGGATCGGCAGAACAGAACCGTACAGTCCATACACCGCCGGAATCCCGGAAATCTGTGCATATCCCATGGAGATAGGAATGGAAACTGCGGCGATAATGATGCCGGAAAAGATATCTTTGGGCAGGTATTCTTTACGGTAACCCCGCAGTGTGGAAAACAGGGAAAGCTTCATATACTCACATCCTTTTCTGAAAAAATATGTTCTATTATATACCAAACAGCACTCTGGGGAAAGAGCAGGTTACTTTTTACTGGTGAAAAATCGTGGACAAAGAATATCTGCCATATTATAATAAATGCGAAATTACAGCGGTGCTGTATAACAAAAAAGATCATCAATGAAAGGTTAAGATATAAATGAAAAAAGCAATCATAGCAATGAGCGGCGGTGTGGACAGCTCCGTGGCAGCTCTTCTTACAAAGGAATCCGGTGACGAGTGCATCGGTGCTACCATGAAACTTTACAACAATGAAGATATTGGTATCCACAGGGAAAAGACCTGCTGTTCCCTGGACGATGTTGAGGATGCAAGAAGCGTAGCCTATCAGATGGATATGCCTTATTATGTATTTAACTTTACCGCAGATTTCCATACAGAAGTTATGGATCGGTTTGTGGAGGCCTACGAAAACGGCTGCACACCTAATCCATGTATAGACTGTAACCGATATCTAAAATTTGATAAAATGTTCCACCGTATGCAGGAAATCGGCTACGATTATATTGTAACCGGACATTATGCAAGAGTGGAGTACGATGAGAAACGTGACCGCTACCTTCTGAAAAAAGCAGTGGACGACACTAAGGATCAGTCATACGTTCTCTATATGTTGACCCAGGAACAGCTGGCACATGTAAAGCTTCCTCTTGGAGGTCTCCGGAAGGATCAGGTTCGTGTCATTGCCGAAGAGCATGGCTTTATCAATGCCAGAAAACATGACAGTCAGGATATCTGCTTTGTGCCGGATGGCGATTATGCGAAATTTATTGAGAAGTACACAGGCAAAAAAACACCGGAGGGTGATTTTGTAGATAAAGAGGGAAACTATATCGGACGCCATAAGGGAATCATCCATTACACTATCGGCCAGCGTCGCGGTCTTGGAATCCCGGCAGCCAGCCGTCTTTATGTTTGTGAGATCTCTCCGAAAACCAATACTGTAGTATTAGGTGATAACAGTGATCTTTTCAGCAGTGAACTGGAAGCTGACAGTGTAAATCTGATCTCTGTGGCAGATTTAAGTGAGCCTAAGAGAGTTACCGCAAAGATCCGCTACCGTCATAAAGAGCAGCCTGCAATTGCATGGCAGACACCGGATGGTATCCTTCATGTGAAATTCGATGAGCCTCAGAGAGCCATCACAAAAGGCCAGGCAGTAGTAATGTATGACGGAAATGAGGTTGTAGGTGGTGGCGTTATAAATAAAATCTATAACTAGTCATAAATAAAGGTGAGAACCTAAATAGATAAACCCCATTGACATACTAGGAAAAGGGTGATATGATTGCATCATCAAAAAACGGAGCACACAAAACAAGGTGAGCAACGTGATGATCAGGAGGAAATCATGAAGGTTTTACAGAAGTCAACAAGGGTGTTTATCGAAGAAAAGCGAATGTGTTGTTGTCGCTGATAAGCAGATGATCATAAGATAAGAAATTACTATTTTACCGAATATAAGAATAAAAGAAAAGAGGACAAACACATGAGCAAAATTACAAGAGATCAGAGAAAATTTAAATTTGAGACATTACAGCTTCACGTAGGACAGGAAAATCCGGATCCGGTTACAGATGCAAGAGCAGTACCGATCTACCAGACATCTTCCTATGTATTCCGCAACTGCGATCATGCAGCAGCACGTTTCGGACTTGCAGATGCAGGTAACATTTACGGACGTCTTACAAACCCGACAGAGGATGTATTCGAGAAGAGAATCGCAGCACTTGAGGGTGGTTCCGCAGCACTTGCAGTAGCATCCGGTGCTGCAGCTATCACATACACAATAGAGAATCTTGCACAGCAGGGAGATCACATTGTATCTGCAAAGAATATCTATGGTGGAAGCTTCAACCTTCTTGAGCATACGCTTCCAGCATACGGAGTAACAACAACATTCGTAGATATCTTCAATCTTGAGGAAGTAGAGAATGCGATCCAGGAAAACACAAAAGCTGTTTATATCGAGACTCTCGGAAACCCGAATTCTGATGTTGTAGATATCGAAGCAATCGCGAATATTGCTCACAAACATAAAATTCCGCTTGTTGTAGATAACACATTTGCAACACCATACCTTGTAAGACCGATTGAGTACGGTGCAGATATCGTAGTTCATTCTGCAACAAAATTCATCGGCGGACATGGAACAACAATTGGTGGAGTTATCGTAGAGGGCGGTAAGTTCGACTGGGAGGCATCCGGTAAATTCCCGTCCCTTACAGAGCCAAACCCAAGCTATCATGGCGTAAGCTTCACAAAAGCTTGCGGACCGGCTGCATTTGTCACAAAGATCCGTGCGATCCTTCTCCGTGACACAGGAGCAACAATTTCGCCTGTAAGCTCTTTCATCTTCCTTCAGGGACTTGAGACACTGTCTCTCCGTGTAGAGCGTCATGTGGAGAACGCACTGAAGGTTGTACAGTATCTGAATAATCATCCTCAGGTAGAGAAGGTTCATCATCCGTCTGTAGCAACAGAGACAAGCCAGCAGGAGCTTTACAAGAAATATTTCCCTAACGGCGGCGGTTCCATCTTTACATTCGAGATCAAGGGAGATGCACAGAAAGCTAAGGATTTCATTGATAACCTTGAGCTGTTCTCACTTCTTGCAAATGTTGCAGATGTGAAATCCCTTGTTATCCATCCGGCTACTACAACACACAGCCAGTGCACAGAGGAAGAACTTCTTGACCAGGGAATCAAACCGAATACAATCCGTCTTTCCATCGGAACTGAGAATATCGATGATATCATCCAGGATCTTGATGAGGCATTCAAGGCAGTTCAGTAAATAAGATAATTAAATGAGAAGAAAACCTTCTAAATCAATAGCACAGAAGAATCTGTCCCGGGGCGTATGGTTTATACAGTCCCCGCGGACAGATTTTTTCATATTTGAAGCAGGAAGCTACATATCTATATTCAGGCAGATTTCACAAGCTCTTCCAGTGTTCCGAAGGTATATCCCATCTCTTTCCATTTTGTCAGCAGCTCATCCAGGATCTCTGCATTGGTGGAAGAAGTGCTGTGCAGCAGTACAATAGCACCTGGATGAATCCGTCCCAGAAGTTTCTGGAAGGCTTCTTCTTTTGAGGGCTGTTTATCCTGATACCAGTCAACATAAGCCAGACTCCAGAAAAAGGTACTGTATCCCAGATCTTTTGCCATCTGGAGATTATCCGCGCTGTAGATTCCCTGCGGTGGGCGGTAAAATTTCGTCATTTCATTTCCGGTTGCATCTTTATAAAGAGCTTCCACATCTTCCAGCTGTTTCTGAAAAGCTTCTTTTGTGGAGATACCGGACATATCCGGGTGGGTCATGGTATGGTTGCCAACTGTGTGGCCAGCATCTGAAATTTCCCGGATCAGTTCAGGTTTTTCCCGGATCAGTGTTCCTACAATGAAGAAAGTCGCGTGCACCTGGTGTTTATGTAAGGCATCCAGGATTGCAGGCATATTTCCATTCTCATATCCTGCATCAAAAGTGAGATAGATGATTTTTTCATCTGTATCCTGTGCATACCAGGCATTATACTGCTTCAACTCTTCAATAGAAGCATTGCCTGAAGGTCTTGTTCCCTCCTCCTGGAAGCCAAGTCCCCAGTTTTCACTTTGAGCAGACAGCAATGCAGAAGAGGGCTGGCTGTTTTCTTCTGATTTTTGGATGGCGGCTGAACGGGAAGTAAAATGATAGGAGATTTTTCCCACAAGACTGCCGAGAGCAAAAGCCATGACAAAAAGAAATATAAGACGGTAAATATGCTTTAATTTCATAGGAACCTCGGAAGAGCGGAGTTATTAATAAAATTATGAGAAGTGAAGGAAGAATATAACAAAAATAAGAGCCATCAGCGATTCATTTCTTCTGCCGATGACTCTTTTAATTTTCAGTATCCAATGGAATATACCTCTCATTTTCTAGATTTAAAACTTATACGGAATTAAAATTTACGTTCTCGGTGGTCCGTACCTCCTTGGTTTAATTATGAAGGAAAATCTTTAAATCTTCTGGTGGACTGTACCTCTCTTTCTTAGATTATTGGAAGTAAGTTATGTTTTCGGTGGGTTCACGCTCCTTTTTGATTTATTTTTTTGTTTTCCGTTTGTTTTATTTGATGGTTATACTATAACAGATAAAAACGGAGTTGTCAACACTAAATTTGAAAAATAATAAAATTAAATTGAAAAAGAAAAATAATAAGAATATATTATGCAAAATATTCAGATAATAATATGCAATCATAGAGGAAAGGATTTTGTTCGCAGATGGTCGGATGATAATATCTGTTAAAGGAAAGCATGGCAACGTAGTCATCAGTTTTTTACACAGCGTATAGACAGGCTGTATTTCGGATAAGATATCTTTATGAACATAAGAAAAAACATAAAGAACTGTAAAGTGTGCAGAGAACCATGATCAGTCAGCATTATCACAAGAATATTATTTTCAAGGAGGGAAAACAAAATGCTACGTTATCTGCCTGTTCGAAAAATTCACGCGAGACAAGTCCTGGATTCCAGAGGAAATCCTACTGTAGAAGCAGAAGTAACAGTAGGAGAAGGAATCGTAGGGATCAACGGATTTACGGGAAGAGCCATGGTGCCGTCAGGAGCATCTACAGGAAAATTCGAAGCAGTAGAGCTGCGTGACGGAAACCGTGAAGAATATCTTGGACAAAGTGTAAAAAAAGCAGTGGAAAACATTAATACCCGTCTGGCGGATGCCATTATCGGGGAAAATGCCCTGAACCAGGCATGGATCGACCGTCTGATCCTTGATACGGATGGTACAGAAAACAAAAGCAGCGCAGGAGCCAATGCCACTCTTGCCGTATCTCTGGCAACTGCCCGTGCAGCAGCAGGAGCTTTAAGGATTCCGCTGTATCAGTATCTGGGAGGTTGTCATACAACAAAACTTCCCGTACCTATGATGAATATTTTAAATGGCGGAAAACATGCGGATAATACAGTAGACCTTCAGGAATTCATGATCATGCCTGCAGGGGCCGGCTGTCTGGAAAAGGGAATCCGCATGTGTGCGGAGATCTACCAGCATTTAAAGCTGCTTCTCAGGGAAAAAGGTCTTTCAACAGCAGTAGGAGATGAAGGTGGTTTTGCCCCGGATCTTGCTGACTCCAGAGAAGCACTGACATTGATCGTCCATGCAGTGGAAAAAGCAGGCTACAAACCAGGCGGTGAGATTTCCATTGCCATAGATGCAGCTTCCAGTGAACTTTATGATGAGGAAAAAGGAGTATATTTTTTTCCGGGGGAAAGCCGCATGAAAGGGGAAAAAATCTACCGGGATGCCAGAGAAATGACAGCATATTATGAAGAACTGGTGGAGGAGTTTCCCATTGTGTCCATTGAGGACGGACTCTGTGAGGATGACTGGGATGGATGGAAATATCTCACAGAGCATCTGGGAAAAAAGATTCAGCTTGTTGGAGATGATCTTTTTGTTACCAATATCAAAAGGCTTCGATGTGGAATCCAGCTGGGAGTTGCCAACGCGATTCTTATCAAGGTAAATCAGATCGGAACCCTGACAGAAACTCTGGATGCGGTGGAGATGGCCCAGCATGCAGGATACCGGGCCGTGATCTCCCACAGATCCGGTGAAACAGAGGATTCCTTTATCGCAGATCTTGCTGTAGCCTGTGGCGCAGGGCAGATCAAAACAGGCGCACCCTGCAGATCTGACAGGAATGCGAAATATAATCAGCTGCTGCGGATCCATGAACAGCTGGGAAGTCTTGGCAGATTTGAAGATCCCTTTGCCCGGGAAAAACCCAAAAAGCCCTGCACAAAATAAACGGAAAACAGTTGAAATCCGGTATCAGCTATGGTAAAATAACCTCTAGTTGATTAGGAGGTGTAACCGCGTGAATATTTTGAAGATTATTCTGACTGTAATTTATGCAATAGATTGTATCGCTCTGACTGTTGTCGTACTGATGCAGGAGGGTAAGCAGCAGGGTCTTGGCTCTATCGCCGGAGTAGCTGATACCTATTGGGGTAAGAATAAGGGACGTTCCATGGAGGGTGGCCTCATAAGAGGAACTATTATCATGGGAGTTATTTTCTTTGTACTTTCAATTGTACTGAACATTATCTGACCGGCAGTTTATCCGGTCAGAATGTGGGAACACTCTTGCTGCGTTAGCATGCAGAAGGAACTCTGAAAGGAGTCTTCTTTTGTTAATCAGCAGGAGTGTTTTTGCGTTGATATAAGATCCGCGGGGAAATCCTTTCTGAAAATTACTGAAGTAGAATTATTATGAAACAGGAGAAATTGTGAAAAGATCAAAAAAATTTGAAAAAAGAAAAAAATTCGTGATGGAGTTGTTAGGAGATCCGCTGTACAAGCCTATGCGCCTGCGTGAGATCGGTTCTCTGCTCCGGTTGGATAAAAGTGAAAAAAAAGAACTTTTTGAGGTGCTGGATGAGCTTTGTGCCCAGGGAAAAGCTGAAGTAGACAACAAAGGCAGATACAGCAAAGCTTCCGGCAGACATAAAGAAAGAGGAAAAAAGAAAGACCGTTTTAAATCCGAGAAGAAGGACAGAAACAGCCGTGAAAGAGACCGCAGAGAAGAATATCGCGAGGAACATCATTTTTCTGAAAAAGACGGAACTATTATGGAAGGAACTTTCATTGGCCATTATAAAGGGTTTGGATTCGTAGAAGTGGAAGATCAGGAACAGGATATTTTTATTCCGGAGAATGATACGGGAAGTGCCATGCATCAGGATAAAGTGCAGATCCTTGTGCGAAACGGGCATAAAGAAGGCAAGCGTCCGGAAGGAATTGTGCTGAAAGTCCTGGAACGTGGAATGCCCTCTATTGTGGGAACATATCAGAGCAGCAGGGACTATGGTTTTGTGATCAGTGACAACCCCAAATTTTCCAAAGATATTTTTATTTCCCGAAAGAATTCCATGGGAGCCAAAGACGGGGATAAAGTAGTGGTCGAGGTAACAGATTATGGCTCCAGAAACAGAAAACCAGAAGGAAAAGTGACAGAAGTCCTGGGAAATTTACGTTCACCGGGAACCGATATTCTGGCAATCGTGAAGAGTTTTAATATTCCAAGTGTATTTCCAGACAAAGTACTCCGTCAGGCAGACCGTGTGCCGGATCATGTGCAGGAAGCAGATATGGACGGAAGGCTGGACTTAAGAGATTTTGTTACTGTTACGATTGACGGTGAGGATGCCAAGGATCTGGATGATGCCATTTCTCTGACAAAAGAAGACGGAATCTACCATCTTGGCGTGCACATTGCAGATGTAAGCAATTATGTTCAGGGTGGCAGTGCTCTTGACCGTGAGGCACTGAAACGGGGAACTTCCGTGTATCTGGCAGACCGGGTGATTCCCATGCTTCCGGAGCGGCTTTCCAACGGAATCTGTTCTCTGAACCAGGGGCAGGATCGCCTGACATTAAGCTGCCTCATGGATATCAACGAAAAAGGTGAGGTTATTTCACATAAGATCGCGGAGACAGTGATCTGTGTGAATGAGAGAATATGTTATACAGATGTAAAGAATATTCTTGAGGATACTGATGATGAGGCGAAGAAGCGGTATGAATCCCTGATTCCGATGTTTTTCCTGATGAAAGAGCTTTCAGGACTTGTTCGCAGTCGCCGTCATACAAGAGGATCCATTGATTTTGATTTCCCGGAAAGTAAAATCATTCTCAATGCAGCAGGTAAAGCCATCGATGTACAGCCGTACGAAGCTAATGTTGCAACCAGGATCATTGAGGATTTTATGCTACTTGCCAATGAGACTGTTGCACAGGAGTATTGTACCGGAGATTATCCTTTTGTATACAGAACCCATGAAACTCCGGATCCCGAGAAAATCGAGAGCCTTCTGATGCTTCTTCATAATGAGGGAGTCAATATTCAGAAATCCGGTCAGGAGATCACGCCAGGAGAAATCCAGGAAATTCTGGAAAGCATTGAGGGTCTGCCCAATGAGGCGCAGATCAGCCGCATGACGCTGCGTACCATGAAACAGGCAAAATATACAACAGAATGCAGCGGTCATTTTGGGCTTGCAGCAAAATACTACTGCCACTTTACTTCACCGATCCGAAGATATCCGGATCTTCAGATCCACAGGATCATCCACGACAAGCTGCGAGGGAGACTGGTCCGGGAAGGACGTACCGAGCATTATAAGGAGATTCTGGATGAAGTGGCACGCCAGTCCAGTGTGTGCGAGCGGCGTGCAGATGAGGCAGAAAGAGAATCTGACAAGCTGAAAAAAGCTGAGTACATGTCCTATCACCTGGGTGAGGAATATGAGGGGATCATTTCCGGCGTTACAGGCTGGGGACTTTATGTGGAACTTCCCAATACTGTGGAAGGACTGATCCATATCAATACAATACGTGACGATTATTATGTATTTGACCAGGATGCATATGAACTGCGGGGCGACATGACCGGCCGGATTTTCCGTCTTGGACAAAAAGTCCGTGTACGTGTGGCAGATGCAGACAAGATGCTGAAAACCGTAGATTTTGTTCTGGTTGAGGAAGACTGAGGGAGCAGAAATGGCAAAAAAATCAGGAATGAAGCTGATCGCGAATAACAAAAAAGCGTTTCATGATTATTTTATCGAGGATACCTATGAGGTTGGGATCGCACTTGCAGGAACAGAGGTAAAATCCCTCCGTTCAGGCAAATGCAGCATTAAAGAGGCTTTTGTCCGCGTGGAAAACGGGGAAGTGTATGTATATGGAATGCATATCACTCCTTATGAGAAGGGAAATATTTTTAACAAAGATCCGCTTCGCGTGCGCAAGCTCCTGCTGCACCGCTATGAGATCAACAAGATTGAAGCAAAATTAAAAGAAAAAGGACTGACACTAGTACCGCTTAAGGTCTATTTCAAGGACAGTCTGGTAAAAGTGGAAATTGGCATGGCCCGCGGTAAGAAACTCTATGACAAACGCCAGGATATTGCCAAGAAAGACCAGAGAAGAGAAGCAGAGAGAGATTTCAAGGTAAAAAATCTCTATTAAAAATGAGGGGGAATGTACCGTGGATAACGGTCAGGAAAGAAGAAAAAAGACAATAGAGGATTCTATGACAGAGCAGGTTCATCTGATCATGCAGCAGCATCTCAATGGAAGCGGAAGGCTTTTTGGCGGAGCCCTGATGCAGTGGATCGATGAGGTGGCAGGTATTGTGGCCATGCGCCACGCCGAGACACACAGAGTTGTGACAGCAGCTGTTGATAATCTTCAGTTTAAACGCGCTGTTTATGAGGGAGATATCCTGGTTTTAAGAGGATATGTGACTTACGTAGGAAAAACCTCCATGGAAGTCGAAATCGATACTTATACAGAATTGCCGGATGGCATGCGCCAGACAGTAAACCGGGCATTTTTTGTTATGGTGGCAGTGGATGAAGATCAGAAACCTGTACAGGTACCGGATCTTGTCATTTCCACAGAGGCAGAAAAAGCCAGGAATGAGGCTGCAAAAATGCGCCGTACCATGCGAAAACAGCGAAGAGAGAATGGATTTTGATGTCAGATGCCGCAATTTTTTGCATAGTCTGAAAAAACTAAAAATTGTGTGAAATTCCGAATGGTCAGGTTGACAAGAAAGTGATACTCTGCAATAATAAGAAGAGATAACTAAAAAGAAAGACAGAACCATTTTATATGGAGGAGATATAATGAAGAAACGCTATTTGATCCTTGCCGGTATCCTGGCAGCAAGTATGTTTGCGGCTGGCTGTGGAAATAAAACTTCCGTAGCACCGGAGCAGAAAGTGGAAGCAACAGCAACACCGGCAGTAACCGAGGCACCGAAGTCAGATGTAGTGGAGATGAAGACTGCAACAGATGATACAGAGAATATCAAGAATGTGATGGGAACCAAGAGTGAAACCACTACAAGTATTGTATTTACAAATAAAATGGGGTCTACCATTTCAGCAATTTATGTTCGTCCGACCAGAGACGATGGAGATGACAGTGATGAGACATGGGGTAGTGACCTTGTGAACGGCAAGTTTTCACTGGCCGATAATGATAAGGCTGTTTATTATATGGAGAAAGATCAGAAGGATGATAATGGTGACACAGCAACCAGTTTTGATGTGCGCATAACATTCTCTGATGAGGAGCAGAATGAGTGCTTTTTCCGTCAGCTTCCGCTTACGACTATCTCACAGATCAGACTGTGTATGGATGGAGAGGGTGAAGACGGAATTCCTTATGCTACATATCTGACAAGCGGAAGCACCAGGGAAGTTTCCACTTTGAAGGATGTGAAGGCAAGACTTGGAATCGAGGATGACGGCGAGGAGAGTGACAGCACAGATTCCGACAGTGACAGCACTGATGTTACACCAACTCCGTCAGCAGATGATGAGAGTGGTAATTCAGATGGCAGTGGTAATTCAGATGGTACGGATAATTCGGACTCCACATCGTCTGCAGATTCCACATCAAACCAGCCGTCAGCAGATCCTACTTCAGCACCGTCTGATAACAATAATGGTGACAACAATAATGGTGATGATCCGGCTTCTGTAGCGGCAGGATATATCGGTAAGTCCATGTCAGATCTTGAGAGCGCATGCGGCAGTCCGAACGGCAGTGATTATGAAGATGAGCCGGAATCCGGCAAGACTGGTTATTATTACTATGATACGTTTACGGTTTCCACAACTTTTGATGATGATGGCAATGAAGTTGTATCCGGCGTATGGTAAAGGAGAATAAATATATGAAGAGAGTGTTACTGAAATTAAGCGGAGAGGCTCTTGCAGGAGAGCAGAAGAGAGGTTTTGACGAGGCAACTGTCACAGAGGTAGCCAAACAGATCAAGACTATTGTTGATGAGGGACTTCAGGTAGGTATTGTTATCGGAGGCGGAAACTTCTGGAGAGGACGTACCAGCGGAGCCATGGACAGAAGCAAGGCAGACCAGATCGGAATGCTTGCAACGATCATGAATTGTATCTATGTATCTGATATCTGCAGATATGTAGGACTTAAGACAGAGGTATTCACACCATTTGTATGCGGTGCGTTCACAACACTTTATTCTAAAGATGCAGTGGAAGAGAGCTTTGCAGCAGGAAAGGTAGTGTTTTTTGCAGGCGGTACAGGACATCCGTATTTCTCCACAGATACAGCTACTGTACTTCGTGCAGTTGAGATCGGTGCAGATGCTATCCTTCTTGCGAAGGCAGTTGACGGAATCTATGACAGCGATCCGAAGGTTAATCCGGATGCCAAGAAGTATGACGAGATTTCCATTGATGAGGTAGTTGCGAAGAAACTGGCAGCTATGGATCTGACAGCTTCCATCATGTGTATGGAGCAGAAGATGCCGATGCTGGTATTTGGTCTCGATGAGAAAGACAGCATTGTGAATACCGTTCACGGCAAGTTCTCCGGAACTAAGGTAACTGTGTAATCAAATTAATAAAATAACCATACAGGGAGATATGTGAAATGGATGAGAGAATTCAGGTATACGAAACAAAAATGGGAAAAACACTGAATGCTTTGGAGAGCGAGCTTACAACGATCAGAGCCGGACGTGCGAATCCGCATATTCTTGATAAACTTACTGTAGATTATTATGGAGCACCAACTCCGATCCAGCAGGTTGCTAACATTTCCGTACCAGAGGCGCGTATGATCCAGATCCAGCCATGGGAATCCAGCATGATCAAGGCAATCGAGAAAGCAATCCTCTGCTCTGACCTTGGATTAAACCCAAGCAACGATGGCAAGGCAATCCGTCTTGTATTCCCGGAGCTTACCGAGGAACGTCGTAAAGAGCTGGTAAAAGATGTTAAGAAAAAAGGTGAAGGTGCCAAGGTCGCAGTGAGAAATATCCGCCGTGACGCTAATGACGCATTCAAGAAACTTGCAAAACAGGATGTATCCGAGGATGAGATCAAGGAGCTTGAAGAGAAAGTACAGAAGCTCACAGACAAGTACATCAAGGAAGTTGACAAGGCAATCGAGAACAAATCTAAAGAGATTCTGACCGTATAACTGCAGGAATACAATGATTAAGAGGGCTTCTTCGAAGAAGCTCTCTTTCTGTATGGAGGAAAAATTATGAATGTACCAAATCATATCGCGATCATTCTGGATGGAAACGGAAGATGGGCCAGGGAACGCGGAATGCCGAGAACATACGGACATGTGAAAGGCTGTGCCAACCTTGAGAACATCTGCTACGACATCAAAGATCTGGGAGTGAAATACCTGACAGTCTATGCTTTTTCCACAGAGAACTGGAAGCGTTCCAGAGATGAGGTTGAAGCACTGATGAAGCTGTTTCGCAGCTATCTCAAGAAATGTATCAAGATTTCCAGGAAAAATAACATGAGGATGAAAGTCATCGGAGATATTAAGGCATTTGCACCGGATATCCAGCAGAGTGTCCGTGAGCTTGAGGAATATTCCAAGGATTTTGACGGAATCTATTTCCAGCTGGCATTAAATTATGGAAGCCGTGATGAGATCCGCCGTGGAATGCAGAAGATGGCGCAGGATGTAAAAGATGGAAAAGTAGAGCCGGAGAGTATTACAGAGTCTACGATCGAGAGCTACCTGGATACAGCAGGTGTTCCAGATCCGGATCTGATGATCCGTACCAGTGGAGAGCAGCGGCTTTCCAATTTCCTTCTCTGGCAGCTGGCTTATTCCGAGTTTTATTTCACACCGGTAGCATGGCCGGATTTCAACAAAGAAGAGCTTATTAAAGCCATCGAGAAATATAATCAGAGAGATAGACGTTACGGTGGCGTTAAGGAGGAGTAATTTATGTTTAAGACAAGACTGATAAGTGGTATCGTCCTTGTCATCATTGCCCTTGCAACGATCATTTCCGGCAGCTGGATCTTGTTTTTTACACTTCTGGCTGTTTCACTGATCGGAATGCGTGAACTTTACAATGTGATGAAGGTGAGTAATGAGCACGTTACCGTGCTGGAGCTTGTGGGATATCTTGGAGCAGTGCTCTATTATATTGCCATAAAGTTTGATTTTGGAAATTTTGGAATGATGGCAGTCATTGTAAGTATGATCCTGATTCTGTTCGTATATGTATTTGGCTACCCGAAATACCATGCAGAACAGGTAATGGCAGCATTTTTCGGTGTAGTGTATGTTGCAGTGATGCTTTCATTTATTTACCTGACCAGAAATCTTCCGGATGGTAGATTTCTGGTATGGCTGATCTTCTTATGCTCCTGGGGCTGCGATACCTGTGCTTATTGCGTGGGAATGCTCATCGGCAAGCATAAGATGGCGCCTGTTTTAAGCCCGAAAAAATCCATTGAAGGAGCTGTGGGCGGTGTTGTGGGTGCAGCGCTTCTGGGAGTGATCTATGCAGCAGCAACACAGGGGAAAATGGCTGAGTATGCCCTGATCTGCGGAGTTGGAGCCCTGATCTCCATGGTAGGTGATCTGGCAGCTTCTGCCATTAAGAGAAACCAGAACATCAAGGACTATGGAAAGCTGATCCCTGGTCATGGTGGGATTCTGGATCGTTTTGACAGCGTGATCATCACAGCACCTGTTATTTATTATCTTGCAAAACTGATTCTTGGAATTTAGGAGATATTGAAATGAAGAATATTGCAATATTAGGTTCTACCGGTTCCATTGGAAGCCAGACGCTGGATGTAGTGCGGAAGAATAATGATCTTCGTGTAGTTGCAGTCAGTGCAGGTAGGAGTGTGGAAAAGCTGGAGGAACAGATCCGTGAGTTTCATCCCCTTCTGGCAGCAGTCTGGGATGAGAAAGCAGCCGAAGATCTGAAGATCCGCATCGCAGATACAACAACAAAGGTTGTCAGCGGGATGGACGGTCTTCTGGAGCTTGCATCCATGCCGGAGTCCGATATCCTTGTTACGGCTATTGTTGGAATGATTGGAATCCGTCCGACCATGGAAGGAATCCGTGCAGGAAAAGATATCGCACTTGCCAATAAAGAAACATTGGTCACAGCGGGTCATCTGATCATGCCTATGGCAAAAGAGTACGGCGTTTCCATCCTGCCTGTTGACAGTGAGCACAGTGCAATCTTCCAGGCAATCCATGGAGAAGAGAAAAAGGAGATACACAAGCTTCTGATCACAGCTTCCGGCGGACCGTTCCGCGGTCGAACCACAGAAGAACTTAAGAAAGTGACAGTGTCAGATACTCTCAAACATCCGAATTGGGTAATGGGACAGAAGATCACTGTAGATTCTGCAACACTGGTAAACAAAGGTCTTGAAGTTATGGAAGCGAAATGGCTTTTTGACGTGGATCTGGATCATATACAGGTTGTGGTACAGCCTCAGAGCATCATTCATTCCATGGTAGAGTTTAAGGATGGAGCCATTATGGCCCAGCTCGGAACACCGGATATGCGTCTCCCGATCCAGTATGCACTGTACTATCCTCACAGACGTTTTCTGGATGGAGATCGTCTTGATTTTACGAAACTTCGAGAGATTACTTTCGAGATTCCGGATATGGAAACATTTCGCGGTCTTCCGATGGCAATCAAGGCATCCAGAGAGGGCGGTAGCATGCCAACAGTCTTTAATGCAGCCAATGAGCTGGCAGTAAAGAAATTCCTGGAGGAAAAGATCGGATTCCTGGATATTTATGAGATTATTGCGCAGTCTATGGACAGACACAAAAAAATCGCTCACCCGGATCTGGATGAGATCCTTTCTGTAGAGCAGGATACTTATCAGTGGATCGAAAGCAGGTGGTAAATTGAGATTTGTAATTGCTGTTATAATTTTCAGCGTTGTGATACTGATCCATGAGCTGGGACATTTTTTTCTGGCGAAAAAGAACCATATAGAGGTACTGGAATTTTCTCTTGGCATGGGTCCGAGAATTTTAAGTACTGTAAAAGGCGGTACCCGTTATTCCCTGAAGCTTCTTCCCCTTGGAGGCTCCTGCGCCATGGCCGGGGAGGACGCGGAGGATGATGGTCCCGGGACATTCAATTCAGCTCCTGTATGGGGCAGGATCGCAGTTGTTGCTGCAGGACCGGTTTTTAACTTTTTGCTGGCGTTTGTGCTTTCTGTGATCATTGTAGGCTGTATTGGCTATGATCCGGCTACAGTACTGGAAGTTACGGAAGGCTCCTCCGCTGAGAAGACAGGTCTTGAGGTCGGAGATGTGATCACGGAATACCAGGGATATCATATCGACCTGGGAAAAGACCTCTATGTATATTCTTATCTGAACCAGCTGGAAGAGGATGATACCATCCATCTGAAGGTAAAGCGGGACGGTGAGATAAAGGAATTTTCCTATAAGCCGGATGTAAACGTGAGATATCTTCTGGGCTTTAACCGTTCTGATGTGAATTCCATGACAGTGGAATCTTTGATCAAGGGAATGCCTCTGGAAGAGGCAGGCCTTGAGGCTGGAGATGTGATCACAAAGATCAATGGTGTGGAAGTTCCGGATGGAGCAACCTATGAGAAGTATCTTGAGAAACATCCTCTATCTGATCAGCCGGTTACCATCACTTATGAACGAAACGGGTTGGAATATGAGACAGAGATCACACCCAGAGAATACAGAACTCCGGTATCTGGTTTCGGGTATAATACTTACAGTGAAAAAACTTCTGGTTTCAATGTACTGAAATATGGTGCTGTGGAAGTGAAATATATGATCCGTACCACGATTTTGAGCTTAAAAGAGCTTGTGACCGGGCATCTTGGAATGAAAGATTTAAGCGGTCCGGTTGGTGTTGTGGATGCCATTGGTGATACTTATGAGCAGTCCAGGAGTGAAGGAACCCTGATGATCTGGATGAATATGCTGAATATGGCAGTTCTTCTCTCGGCAAACCTTGGAGTTATGAACCTGCTTCCTCTTCCCGCACTGGATGGAGGAAGACTGATGTTCTTACTTGTGGAGGCCATCCGCAGGAAACCGATTAACCGTCAGGTAGAAGGTATGGTGCATTTTGCGGGGCTTATGCTTTTGATGGCACTGATGGTTGTGGTGATGTATAATGATATTTTAAAAATTTTCTGACATCTGGAGGAACAAGCTGAATATATGGTGCTGTATGATCTCATGGAAGATGATACAGCACTTTTTCTATTATTGTAGAGTATTTATTGTATAATAGATGCATCGAGGCGAAGAAATTCATGGCGAGCTGCAGAAACGGACGAGTCAGCAGTGCAGATGAACTTGATGATATTCAGGATGAAGCGGATTACTGGGAGGAAGCACAGTAAAAAATATGGCATTTTTTGATTTTAAGCATATACTGACAGAGAGTTAATGTGTGTTGAGATACAAAAAGGAGTCTCTGTTTATGAAAAATCATTCTTATATTTCCATGCAGCAGGATACCCCGGATCAGGGACAGCTGCAGGTGACGGTGCAGGATGGGGCAAGTAACCGTCCTGTGGAAAATGCCAGAGTACGGATTTCATACACAGGAGTACCAGATAATATCATTGAGGAAGTGCGTACGGATTCCTCAGGAAAAACACCTCTTCTGGATTTGGCAGCTCCGCCTTTGGAGTATAGCATGAAGCCGGTGGAACAGCAGCCCTATTCCGAATATACAGTTCAGATCAGCGCAGATGGTTTTGAACCAAAAGAAGTGGCAGGAACAGAAGTACTTCCTCATTCAATCTCTTGGCAGGGTGCATTTCTCAGGCGGCAGCAGGGAAATGGGGAGGATTATCAGCGGATCGTTATCGGGCCGCACACCCTGTTTGGAGAGTATCCGCCTAAAAATCCGGAAGCAGAGATTAAGCCGGTAAATGAATCCGGGGAGATTGTTTTGAGCAAAGTGGTGATTCCGGAGTACATCGTAGTCCATGATGGCCCGGTAGGGGACATTAATGCGCAGAACTATTATGTGCGGTATAAAGATTATATCAAAAATGTGGCCAGCAGCGAGATCTATGCAACCTGGCCGGACGATACGATTCGTGCCAATATCTTGGCAATCATGTCATTTACATTAAACCGGGTATATACAGAATGGTGCCGGAATGTTCACTAATTCGGTATTGTAGGAACATTCAGTTTGATGAATTATGTATTAAAGTTCATGGGAAAAACGCTTATACCATAGAAAACGATAAGAATACAGAAGATTAGATAAATTTTCTGATAGAAATCGAAAATAACCTATGGTATAGTGATATTAGAAGGAGGATGGCAAACGGTGAAACAAAATAAAATTAAACCGGATACCATACTAAAGAACTTTTGGAGAGACAATCATCATTTTGCAGATTTGTTTAATGCTGCACTGTTTGACGGTGAACAGGTACTGAATCCAGCTGATCTGTCAGAAGCAGACACGGATGTTTCCTCATTTCTCAAATTTAATGGACATGCTGAAACAGTACAGAAAGTACTGGATGTTGTAAAGAAAACAGCATATGGTATTGATTTTGTAATCTGGGGACTGGAAAATCAGTCCAAAATTCATTATGCGATGCCGCTTCGACACATGATCGGAGATGGATTTTCCTATCTGAAAGAATATCAGGAAATTGCAGCAAAGAATCGAAAAGATAAGAATTTTGCATCATCAGATGAGTTTCTTTCCAATATGAAGAAAACAGACAGACTGCATCCAATGATAAGCCTTTGCGTTTATTATGGAGAGAATCCATGGGATGGACCTTTGTGTCTGATGGATATGCTGGAGGTTCCGGAGAAAATAAAACCTCTGGTATCAGACTATAAGATGAATCTGATTGAGTTAAGGACAAGCGGATCACTCCAATTTCACAATCAGGATGTCAATACTGTATTTGACATTAGCCGTTCTATATATGAACGTGACTATAATAAAATTAATACAGTATATAAAGACAGACTGATTGCATCGGAACTGGGAGTAGTGATCGGAGCGATTACACAGTCGCAGGAACTGATAGACCATGCTCTAGAATTGGAACAAAAAGGAGGTCAGGTTAATATGTGTAGTGCATTGGAAGAATTAAAAAGAGAGGGAAAACAGGAAGGACTTCAGGAAGGCAAGAAAGAGGGGCTTCAGGAGGGCATGATTGCTGGTACAATTAAAACCTGTAAAAAATTTAAACTTGACCAAGAAGCGGCTATTAAAAATATAATGGAAGAGTTTTCTTTATCTAAAGAAGATGCTATTAATTATGTGAAGAAATATTGGTAGTTGATTTATAAGAAAAATGATAGAAGGAAATCCGGGTAAATCTGGAAGAAGAACTGACGGAGACAGGTAAATCGGAACTGTATACAGATTTGACAAAATTAATTGTAAAGATTGCGGATTATATTTTTCAAAAAGAAGAGGATGTCCGGAAAGGAATAGGTGAGATAATGGGTGGAAAAGTTCTGGAACTGGAATCTGAAAAACTTAAAGCAGAAGGAAAAGCGATTGGTCAGGCTCAGGGAGAAAATCGCTTGGGAAGCTTGATTACTAGACTGATCCAAGATCAGAGAACTGAAGAAATTCCAATTGTATCAGTAGATTCTAAGCGACGTGAGCAGTTATATAAAGAATATAATCTTTAAGAAGAATGTTGATACCTCTATCCTATAATAAAGCTGATAGACCATGCTTTAGGACTGGAACAAAAAGGAGGTCAGGTTAATATGTGCAGTGCATTGGAAGAATTGAAAAGAGAGGGACTTCAGGAAGGTATGATTGCTGGTACGATTAAAACATACAAGAAATTTAAACTTAACCAGAATGCAGCTATTAAAAATGTAATGGAAGAGTTCTTCTTGTCTGAGGAAGATGCCTCTAATTATGTAAAGAAATACTGGTAATTTCAAAGACAGCAGCTATGTACAAGGCTGCTGTCTTTTGATAAAATAATATAAAATGAGGAATGAGTGAAATGCAGGAAATATTATTGTACCATGGAAGCGGATAGAAGTTATTTACCCAGAAATAAGAATGACCAGATATACTAAAGATTTTTCATGGGGATTTTACTGTACTAATAATTATAAGCAGGCATATCGTTGGGCAGACAGAAGATCAGCTGCTGGAGTAATAAATGTTTATAAGTATATAGAAAATCCAGAATTAAATATCCTAAAATTCCCTGAGATGTCTGATGAATGGCTGGATTTCATTGCAAAATGCCGTTCAGGTGAATCCCATCCATATGATATAGTGGAGGGACCTATGGCAGATGATACGATTTGGGATTTTGTGAATGGATTTATGACAGGGAAAATATCGAGAAGTGTTTTCTGGGAATATGCTAAATTCAAACATCCAACGCATCAGATCAGCTTTCATACGATCAATGCGCTAAGATGTCTGATATTTGAAAGGAGTGAGCAAATTCATGACTGAGAAACAAAAAGATGATATTTACTATGTATGTAGTCTGATAGAATATATAGCAAGAAAAACGAAAAATCACAGACAGGATATAATCCGCTATTTTTCGAAAAAAGATATTGAAAGACAACTTCGTATTGCAGAGGTGAATCACTGCCTTTCTTTTGAACAGGTTTCAGATGAAATTATTGAAGACTTTGGCATAAAAGATGGTATATTTGATACAGTAAAAGAATGTAAATATGAGGTACCGGCAGTGACATCCATAGGGATGCTGTATCAGGAACTTGTGCTTACAACTATGAAAAATGAAGATGCAGCACAGGGAATTATAGATGTTTTTTCGTCATTTATTACGGATGAGATTTCGGATTTTAATTCCAGTGTATATTATACAAATCCAGATTATATCAGATGCTCTTATCTGGAGGGGAAAATGTTGGCTTGATTTAGGAGCTCTGGTAGTTTTTGATATAGGGTAGTAACAGCAGGAGGAAGGGTATGCAGCCTTTCCTCCTGTTTGTTATATAGTGCTTTTTTACAGTAATTGTTAATGAGTAATTTTTATAAGCGTCATTTAAACATGGCAAAAACAGGTTTTGTATAAATATGTCAGAATAGATCAACGAATAGTTATTTTGACATTACAACGCAATGTTTAAAATAACTAAAGTTTAAATGATGCTATGGAGGACAAAATGTGTAAGGTTATAGCATATATGAGAATCAGTACGAAAGAAGAAAGAGGAAAGCAGAAATTTACACGACAGGAACAGGCTATTGTGCGGTGGTGTAAAGAAAATAACATAGAAATTCCTGAACGCAGGATATATCGAGATGATGCAAGCGGAAAAACATTTTGCCGCCCTGCATGGGAAGAATTGGAACAGGATATACGAGAAGGAGATATCATTCTGTTTAAGGACATATACCGTTTTACCAGAGAACGGGATAATGGATATAAGAAGTATATGGAGCTGCTTAATAAAGGCGTGGAGATGATTTTTATTGATAATCCAACGCTTAATACGGAATACATTAAGTCAATGCAGAGTTCTGCTGATAAGATGAAAAAAGAAAACATCATAGGGGGAATGACATTAGAATTTGTGATTCGCTTATTGCTTGTAACGGAGTTAGACCGGTCAGAGAAAGAACGGGAAATTACTGTAAAAAGGATTAAAGACGGAATAAAAGCAAGTCCAAAGAAAAGCGGGCGCAAGCCAGGACAGCTTGATAAGATGTCGCCAGAGCTGGAAGCAGATATAAAGAAATTCCTTTCAGATCGTAAAATAAAGCAGATAGATTTGATGAAGAAACACAACATAAGTAGAAATACTCTGAAAAAATATATCGCATGTATTGCTGATAAATAATAATATATAATGATCTGTATGATAATTCTTCAAGTAGAGAAGAGCCCTTGGTACCGTGAATACCAAGGGCTTTTTAGAATTTAAATATAAAATCTTACTGAGAAGTTTATTTTTTTGTATAAGAAATCTGGTTGAGAAATCTTTAGACCAGGCCGGAGTTTTTTCTAATAGCCGTTTGGAAAAATCCTTCGCCCAGGGCGGCGTGATCTATGTGCTGGACAAGTCCAGACTGTCTATCCGACTGCAAGCACCGTACAGCGAAGAACGCAGACGGAAAGCAAGCGAGAGCGCAAAGCAAACCGGGTTCAAGAGTCGGACGGAATAATGTAACAGTTAGGGGCGATATGCGGTCAAAATGTCGAGCTTACATCCGATGTTTTGACTGCTCGCCGCCGAAGAAATATACTATTGCATAATTCAAATGCTCATCTTAAAACATCTGTTCGATGTGCGTATATTGAAATCGTGTCCTCTGATGTCCATTCATGTCCTGCATTTTCCTCTCTTCTGTTGACATTCGGAGGTTCGTATATTAGAATAAAGAATGTAAAAAACAGAGTGGAGGAATTTACCTATGGATACGGAACTGTTAACTGTTTCTCAAACAGCTCAATATCTACAGCTATCCGAAAAAACTATACGGCGAATGATTGGCAATGGTAGCTTGCCCGCTTCAAAACTTGGCAATCGTTCGTGGCGAATTCGATCTTGTGATGTTGATGAATATGTATCTAATTCTCATCAAAACAAGCCTATGTGTAACAAAGCGGGCTCTCCTGTCTTGGAACTTGAAACACCAGAACATCCTCGTCTCATTTCCTTGTTTTCTGGATGTGGTGGAATGGATTTAGGTTTCAAGAAGGCGGGATTTGATATTGTTTTTGCGAACGATTTTGATTCGGATGCTCAAGCTATATATTCGCTCAATTTAGGCAATATAGACCAGCGTGACATATTGTCAGTTGGCGAAGATGAAATTCCCGATGGAGATATTCTTACTGCGGGATTCCCATGCCAGCCGTTCTCTAATGCCGGAAATCGTAAAGGCGTCCACGATTCTCGTGGTATGCTATATAAAGAATGTTTACGCATTATTAGAAAAAAGATGCCAAAGGTAATTGTTTTTGAGAATGTTAAGGGATTACTTTCAACGAAATATATTGATGGACGCAACTTAGCAGAAGTCATAGTAGAAGATTTGTCCGGCATGAATGGTATTGGATACAATGTTGTGCATCAACTCGTAAATGCATCAGACTATGGCGTTCCTCAGAATCGTCAGAGGGTCTTGTTTGTTGGTGTACGCAAGGATTTAGGAATCACATTTGAGTTTCCTCAAAAGCAATCTAAAGATAATCTGACATTACGGCATATTCTAAATGTGCCGTCTGAAGTAGCTAACAATGTAGATTGGTCACTTTCTCCGCAGGCTTTGGATATGGTTAAATATATTCCTGAAGGTGGCTCGTGGAAAGATGTTCCGTACGAGCATTTAGCCCCTCGTTTCCAAAGAATCAGAGATAATATGAAGAAGTATCATTCACCTAACTTCTATCGGCGCTTTTCGAGAGATGAAATTTGCGGAACTATGACAGCATCTGCTCAGCCAGAGAATTGCGGTATTATACATCCCTATGAGAACAGAAGATTTACTGTTCGAGAAGTTGCACGTATTCAAACTTTCCCCGATGATTTTAACTTCGTAACGGATACAGCACGAAATATAACCGCAATGTATAAAGTCATAGGAAATGCTGTTCCGGTTACATTAGCATATAATATTGCTTCTGCAATAATGGAGCAAGTGTTCAAGAAAAAAGGAAGCGAAAAGTAAAGGGATAGAATAATGGATACAGATAAAGCATACTTATTGGGGTTAATTATAGGTGGTGGCGTATTCGGAAATGCAGAAGATGTATTTAGTATTCGCTTACCATACAAAAAATGGGGTTCATACCTTGAAAACCCACAGCGTGCGGGTGAAATTGCAGGGGATATTTTGCGCAAAGTAGGGCAAATGTTTCGGGCTGTCTACGACCTTTCTGTTCAATACGAAACAACACCCGGAGGCACATGGACAATTCTCTGTGAAGGTGATACAACAGCAGTAAAAAATGATCTCATGCATTATGGTATTGCTTGTGAGGGCGAACTTCGAGGAACTGCTGATATCAGTCAGGTGGTATTAGAATTAGTTGATGACAATCTTAAGCGCCGCTTCATTGCAGGATTAGCAGATACTATTGGCAGTATGGCAAAATCGCAGCGCCGCTTTACGGATGAGCATCAGATTATTTCTTTTGAAATAAAAGGTTACAACTTTAAGTTTGTTTGTGAATTGTGTCGGCTACTATATAGCATAAATTGTATCCCTGATCAGGTTAACTGGAATCACCCCAACATCCATTGTACAAGAGATTCGTACTATGCCCAATGGAATAAAGGATTTAAGCTGAGAATTCTGTTGGATCAATATGCTCAATTCGGCGCATTCGCATTCAGAACCAAGGCGGAAACGTCAAACGAAAATCGTAGATTGCAAAGAGAAATTCACGCTGCGGAAAGATGTGAGACCAGGGATATGCATTTCACTCCATCTACCGTACATCCGGCTGAAAATGATGCTCGCTTGCCGGAAGTTATTAGGGGTGGGCACTTCATTCATTTCAGGCACTTCTGCACTGTTATGGGATGTGAACACGCCCCGTACTGTAAAATCAGGGAGCAGTTCGAACACATTGGAGAACTGATAAATCCATTTCCGATTTTGCATAAGGACAGCTATACCCAGATAGAGAATATCATTCAGGCAGACCCGTTGCTGTTTAGGCGTGATTACACTACGCTCAACATCAACGTCCGAAATTTAATAGAACAATATAACGAAGATAAAACAGCTTTGCTATATAGAACCACTGCTAATACCGGCTATCCGATAGCTGAAATACTTCAAGCTGTTGCCTACGTTATTGCAAATGATGATGAACTTTCCGGCAAGCGCCCAAAAGGGTATTTTCAAATCGTTGAACGGCATTCAAACGATGATACAGGTTTAACAGTAGAAATAAGAAAGCCGGACTTGCTTACACCGTTAGTCATTGTAGGAAATGGTCGTGGAGCTTTAATCGGCGCAAGAAATCCTGAGGTCTATAAAAGATTGGTGACAGTCTCGCCAGATAACGAATACAAATTGCTTGTTCGTAAAATTACCGAGGAGGATTTGTCAAATGCCCGGTAAGCATAGTCGGAATGAAGTTTCGTATTATCCAGAAATACAGACCTTCATAGAAGCTCAACTTAAAAGTAATTTCAGAGCAAAGCGTCATAAAGAACTTAGCGTTTTTTGGGGCATTGGTGAACTAAAAACCAATCTGCAAAGAATTATTACTGAGCATCCTGATAGATGCACCTGTGTTAAAAACTTTGCGAATCGAGTCCCACCGCTTAATCTTGATATTTTTGCTTTAGTTACTGATGGGACACAATTTGAAATTCTAATTCTTGAGGTTAAGCTAATGAATAGCGCCGGACTTAAAGAATGGTCGCAGCTTGTTGGATACTGTCTGGTCTCGGGAGCAAAGTATGGTTTACTTGTCAATATTGATAATGGAGCAAGCCCTCGTTTAGCTCATATTCTCTCAACGGAAGCCCATATTTCTGACATTCAGACTATCGTTGAAGGCGAACATCATGAGCATTGCCTTGGATTTATGCAATGGGATAGTTTAACGCAAAGTTTTGAATATAGCAATTTGGGGCTAATTAAATCTTTATCTGAGCTAAGTAAGCACTTGGCAGACGAGTTCACAAATTAAACAATTTTATAATGACCAAGCCAAAGGCGATCAACCGTAAAAAGTTGGTCGCTTTTGTTTTGCCCATTATCAGAAAGGAGAAGTTGCCCATGAGCGAAGAATTGGAAAAGCTGAGACACAAAAAACAGTATGTTGCGGAGCGCAAGCTGACCGCAGCTAAGCACAAGGAGAAGGGCATTGAAACCAACATTGGCAATCTCAACCGAGATATTAAAGCCGCCAACCGTATGATGAATGCCATCCGCAGCACAATCCGCAATCTGCGAAATTGGATTGCAGACATTATAGAAGCGACCAAGGAAGTCTTTGCAGAAACGGATGCACAAGCAAAGAACACTTCGCCCGATCTGGTTCTTCTGCTTCGTGACTATCTGAACTTACGAAAGGCAGAACGCAGCGACTGGTCAAGATACGGTCAGCAGAAAGGCACGACTGATGATTTGAAGGCAGTCTCCAAAGCCGTCATCTATCTGAAAGAGTATGAGCTTGTTACGCTGGAAGATTTGGATACCGCCCTGCAAGAAATGAGTGAGAAGTCCAAGAGCATCCATGCCGACATGAAGAAAGCATCCGCCCGCATGAAGGTCATTACTGGCATTCAGAACGCTGTGGCAGACTGGAATTTGCTTTATTGATATTAATCATAGCATAAAAACGAAAAGATGCATATTAATATGTAGAAAAATTTTAGAAATATGATTGAATTATAGATTTAGAGAACGCTCTAAATTATAAGCGTTCGCTAAATCTATGTATAAAAAAATATTTTCGGAAATCTTATTCCAGACCGGAGTTTTTTCTAATATAAAGATCTACAGCATCCTTGCTGACTTTCCAAACCTTACCGATACGAAATCCTCTGATTGTTTTAGTACGAAGTAGTTCATAAGCACTGTTTTTTCCAATTCCAAGATATTCTGCTAGTTCTGGCACTGTCATAACAGTGGATTCTTCAGATGCAACATATTGTCTCGGATAATATATTCTATTGTCAATCATTGTTAAAACTCCTCCTTGTATGTATTGATTTTACTTGTATGTTCAGGGATTTTTTGTTTAGTACTGTAGTATAAAAAAATATGATAATAAAACTCAATTAAAATAAGTGTCTAAAGATACAATGAATTACACAAAAATGTAAGAAATTACACAGACAAGTAACAATGTAATAATCTCTACCGCTTGAGGAAATTAGGACGAAAATAATAAGAAATAATATTACTGCCCGAAAATCCTCAAAAGGAAAGATAAAAAATATATTGTTACTTGGCTGAGAGAGAAAACTTACATTGGGTTCAGTCAGTGCAAAAAAGGAGGATATCATGAATAAGCATGAGATTGTAGTACATTTAGATGAACAGGAGTTTACTGAGAAACCGCGTGATGAAATGGTAGCAAGGATTTCTAACAGAATTACCAGAAAGCGTGTAAAAATTTCATTAAGGGACTTTAGTCATTATGTTGGAGAAAAGGGAGTAACTTTTACAAGGGCTTTATTTAAAGGAAAAAGAGTTACAGATTCTTTTGAAGAACAGGTATTATTTGCTGTAGATATAGATGGAGGATTATCATATCAGGAATTTATGAAAAGATCTGAGAATTATGGTATACTGCCTTTTCTGGTATATGACACATTCAGTGCGACATCAGAACAGGAAAAGTTCCGAGCAGTATATTTAATGGAAACAGTGATTGAAAAAAAGAATCTGGCAGAACTGTTTAATGTAATGCTGATTAAGGTGTTTCCAGAATCTGACAGATCTTGTAAGGATGTTACAAGAATGTTTTTTGGAGGAAAGAGGATAAAATATTTCAATGAAGATAATATTCTAAGAATAGAAAACCTTGTAAAAGCTTGCCAGTGTGAAATGGAAAAAGATCATAAGAATTATAGACGTAATATTGAAAAACTGGCTGGAGATTATGGGATTGCATGTAAAGGTGGATGTATACAAATATATAGGAAAGATACGGATTTGATTATGGATGAAAAAATTCCGCAAAGTGCTGATATTCTGGGTGGTATGGTCGTTGAATATGGATCAATTAAGAAAAAGGAAAAGATAAAAAAAGGAGTAGAAGGCAAAAGAGAAAAAAATGATAGTGAAAATAGGCTTAATTTTCCAATCTTAAGAATTGACAAAGATAAAATGCCTGCATATTGTCCATTGTACAGGGATCATTTAGATGAACATCTGCATCATAATCTGAAGTTTCTTCTTGCCACAAATTTACAATATATAAAAGGGGGAAAATCACTTTTTATGGCTGGAATAGAGGAAGAAACTGAATCAAGAAAAAACTGGGAAATGGAGTGGAAACAAATAAAGTCATATGGTTATAAGCCACAAAGTTGTATGAAGGGAGGATGTCCATATGAGAAAAAGTGTAATGTTGATTCGCTTTATTCAAAACTTACATGGAAAATTATTCCCTTAAGGAAAAAAGTGCCATATATTACACTGGAAGATGCACAAAATGAGTTACGACAATATTTACATGAAGCTGTAGAAGCGAAAGACAGAGGTATTCATTTAATAAAGGCACAAACAGCATTGGGTAAGACACAGGCATATTGTGAGCTTGCATGTGAAAAATCCGATCAGGCATTTATGTTTGTTGTTCCAACATTAGATCTTCAGGATGAGATAGTGAAGCGTTTGGAGGCTGTAGGAAGTCACTGTATAAAGACGGTAAGCTGTATAGAAAAAACAAAGGAACTGGATTTATCCATTTACAACGAACTGATAATGTTATATGACAGTGGTCAGGGAGATAAGGTAAAAGGAAGAATACAAGAGTATCTGGAATCAAATGGGGACGAATTATCTGAAATAACGATAGAAGAAGTAAAAAGATGTTTAAATCAGCAAGAGAAACTTGATGGTACCTGCAATGTGGTAACAACACACAAGATGTTTTTAAATCTTCCACTGAAAATTCTGGAGAAGTATGAAATTATTGTAGATGAGGACATCATGATGTCTATTATAAAAGATAATGGGAGTGTTTCTAGGAAAAAGATTACAGAAGCATTAGACGCAGGAATATTTTCCGGAGAAGCGGAAAAACGACTGAAAATGCTTCAGAATTTGGAACCTGAAAAAGCAGTTAAGCTGGAACCTTTACGAATAAGCGAATTATCTGATAAGAATATGGAACGTTTTGGAGATCTGGTTGTTTTGCTTGGAAGTCAGGTCTTTTATTATGAAGAAAATACACAAGATATAAGATATTTTAATCCAATGGAAATTCCGAAAGTAAAGACTATTGTCTTATCAGCAACGCTAAATGAGAAAATATGGAAAGACTTCTGCAAAAACAGAAGAGTTAGAATGAATGAAGTGGGTACGGTGCGATACAAAGGAAAACTGATGCAGTTTACCTATTACTCTATGAGTCGTGAATGTATCAGAAAATTAGACGGTCAGAAAGTGAAAGGAGTAATAAAAGAAATAGCAGGAGTTCCAGAAGAACAGATAATCACGTTCAAAAAGTTTATGGATGAATCTGAAATCCATTTTGGAAAAACGGAGGGATTCGATAAACTCAAGGGAAAGAACTTGGCTATTATTGGTACACCCCACTACATCGTTGCCCTGTATAAAATGGTTGGAAGGTACCTTGATTATGATACCAGTAAAAAATTATGCAGGCAGAGAGTAGAAAATTCCAATTATTCCTTCAATTTAATGACTTTTTCAGATGCAGAGATGCGAAATTTACAGATGTACATATTAGAATCTGAATTAGAGCAGGCAGTAGGAAGAGCCAGATTATTACGCTATAACGCAACTGTTTGGGCGTTTTCAAACTTTCCACTCAGACAGGCAGAAATCAATCAGGAAGACTACTTAAAAGATTGATTCCAAAAGTTTACAGTTCATAATTAAAAAGAAAAAAGAAGAATAAAAAGAAAATGAGATGAGGGAGCAGATATTCAGATGAACAAGAATACTGCTATTTTTTATGTCTGAAATCGGTAAGGACATAGAATGGGTGGCTGGTAAGCAACAATCAGCCAGTAGGCTGTAGCAAGGATGGCAATTATAGCTACAGGTCAGGCGTATCATGCCGATCATCAGGTGATATGTCTGAGGGAATGCCTTCGGTGGTGATAAATTACATAGATAAAGAACGAAACGGACTACAGAATGATAAAATATAATTATTCAGGGAAATAAAAAGATTTAAGATTTAAGTTGAAAAGCTGACTTTAAAATTTCAAGAGCAATTTTCTTTTCGTCTTCTGTCTTATCAGAAAGAAAAGCAACAATTTGTTCCTCTGTCGATGAAGGCGAAAGCGGGGATTCTAGCTCAAAAAGTTCAGAAGGAGGAATGGATAAAGCTTTACATAATTTAAGGACAGTTGATATAGTAGGATTTCTGTCGTCTTTTTCAATTTGTCTGAGATATACAGATGAAATATCTGCACGAAAAGCCAATTCTTCCTGAGTAAATCCACGATGATGCCGGAACTCCCTAATCTTGCGACCGATACTATAATTATTGTACATTTTAATCACCTAGATATTATAGTAACTACTTGATTTACATGCTTCGAGATGATAAAGTTTTCTTAATGACCGATACTATAGTTTCTGAAATGTTGGAATTCACAGAGGAAAATTTTTTACAGAGACAAATGGTGACATACCCAAAGTGTATAATAAGGCCAAATAAAAAATACAGAAGGTGATGTAATACATGGATTCTGAATACAGCAAAGTAAGAAGAGTGCTTAGCCTTTATGACAGATTATCCACTGGAAAAATTATTTATTTGAAGGATGAGCTTAATGCTACAGGGATGTCTGATCGTTCATTTAAGAGAGATATAACAGAACTTAGAAACTATCTGGCTGAAAGAGTAGTGGATGGAGACGGAAAGAAAGAAGTTGTTTATGACCGGAATCGGAACTGCTATTATATGACAGATGAAAAGAGTACATTGCCAGATTATCAGAAGATTTTTGCTGTTGCCAAGATCCTTCTGGGAAGTAAAGGACTTTCGCAGACAGAGATGAATCAAGTCATGGAATACCTGGTGAGCCTTTGCAATGATGAGGATAAACGAAAAGAGATAAAAAAATTCCTTGCTGATGGAAAATTTAATTATCAGGGACCGAAGCATGGAAAAGATTTGATAGGTATGATCTGGCATCTGGCTCAGGCAGTAGAGTATCAGAATAGGTTGAAAATACGTTACAGGCGTTTAGATGGACAACAGGAAGTAGATCGTGTTCTGGAACCAGTAGGCGTAATATTTTCGGAATATTATTTTTATCTGCTTGCTTATATAAAAGGAGTTAAAGAAGAAAAAGGACATCAGATAAATCCTACAATTTATCGGATTGATCGGATACAGGATATGGAAGTTCTGGGAGAACACTTTAATGTGTCATATTCTGAGAAATTTGAAGAGCAGAAATTTCGAGATAGTATCCCACTAATGTTTGGTGGGGATACGTACAGGATAAAGTTCTGGTATAGTGGACCATCATTAGAAGCTGTTCTGGACAGAATTCCAACAGCAAAAGTGGTAAAAGAAGAAATAGGACGGTGGCTGCTTAGTGCTGAAGTTATTGGAAAGGGTGCTGAGATGTGGCTTAACAGTCAGGGAGAAATGATAACTATAATTGACAGGAAGTGATTGCATGGCAGATTTTGGGACATATAAGTGTTGCGTACTTAGAGATAAAGCATCCTTTATAGTATATGAAAGACTATGATGACGTATAAGTGTAAGTTAAGTAAGGAAGTGTGGCTATGAGCGATAGAGATGATGTTTGGTTCGGAATTGATTCTATTATTCAGGAAACGATGTCTTTTGACTTTCCATTTTGGGCGAATCGAAAAAAGAAGGGAGAAATTATTGTTGAGAAGAAAGCTTATATAGAAGAACAACTAAGGCGGTTGGCTCCAGAGGCATTTCCATCTGATACTGAGTTGGAGCAAACATGGAAAGAAACTCTGGAGCATACGAATCATAAATTTGAATCATTGCCTTTAAAAATCAAAATTAATGGATTTTATTTACAGGAATTAATGAATTTTTATTCGGAAAAACTGGTGCAACAGATGATGAAGCATATTATGGAGGTATAAACATGGGAAAGTTTCATAAAGAAAAAGTAGAGGTTATGAAGAATTATTTAAGTAACATTGCTAATCTTGGGTGTTATCATATGGCCGGACAGATACCAACCAAAAAAATAAATGCAGCAATAAGAAGTTTTGCACCGGGATTGAATGTATCGACAATTCTTGGCTTTTATGATACTACGGTTTTTGGAAGTGGTAAGAATGGATATGTTTTTACGGATGATACGGTTTATTACCTTAATTTGTTGGAAAAGCCGAAGAAGTTCTGGTATGATGATATAAAATCTTTGAATCTTGAGGAAGAATATAAAAAAGACTGCGAAAAAAAGTTGCGGATTACCCTTAATGATGGAACGATGATTGTTTTTACAGATAATTTTGCAAATAAAACCCCGTTATTGAAGTTTCTCAACAAAATGAAAGATTTTGACATACAAGAAACCAGAAGACAGCAAAGGATATCTTATAATGAAAAACATAATTGGAGTTCTGAAGCCAGTGGTTTAGGCATAGGAAACTTTCAAGCGGTTAACAATCAATTTGAAGAAGAAAAGTTTCATGCTCGTCAGGGCCATGGATTTGCGGCTGAAAGAGCGAATACATTATTTGATAAATTGTCAGGGCATGATGCCAAAATCGTGGGCGATGATAATGCAAAGAATGGTGCAGATCGTATTGTGGATGGCGTTTATATACAATCAAAATATTGTGCGACAGGTTCAAGATGTGTAAATGAGTGTTTTGAAAATGACGGAAAAGGTTTTTTTAGATACATGAATAATGGGAAACCGATGCAGATAGAAGTTCCGTCTGATAAATATGATGATGCTATAAGAACTATGGAAGAGAAAATTCGCCGTGGACAGGTAGAAGGTGTTTCAAACCCAGAAGAAGCCAAAAATATCATAAGAAAAGGTCATTTTACTTATGAACAAGCTCGTAATATTGCAAAAGCAGGTACAGTTGAATCCCTTACCTATGATGCAGTAAATGGTGCAATTATTGCTACATCTGCTTTTGGAGTTACTGCGTTGATTACATTGGCTACATCTGTATGGGGTGGAGAAGATTTTGATAAAGCATTAAAATTGGCAACATATTCAGGACTTAAAGTTGGTGGGACGGCTTTTGTCACTTCAATTTTGGCAAGTCAGTTATCAAAAGCAGGTTTAAACAGTGCGCTGGTAGGCAGTTCAGAGGCTATTGTTGCACTTATGGGTCCAAAAGCCTCAGCGGTTTTGATTAATGCATTTAGATATGGTTCAAAACCGATTTATGGCGCAGCAGCAATGAAGAGTGCCGCAAAACTTCTTAGAGGTAATGCTATCACAGCAGGAATTACTTTTGTAGTGCTTTCGGCTTTTGATGTGGCGAATATTTTTAGTGGTAGAATTTCTGGAAAACAGTTATTTAAAAATCTGGCTAATACAGCAGCTACTGTAGGTGGTGGCACAGGGGGATGGATTGCAGGAGCTGCGGCAGGATCAGCAATTTTACCAGGCATAGGCACCGTTGTCGGTGGTTTGGTTGGGTCCATGTTTGGAGGAGCTGCGGCAGGGAAGGCAACTAACACAGTAGTTGGAAAATTTGTTGAAGATGATGCTGATGAAATGGTTAAGATTATTGAATCTGTATTTACAGATATGGCAGGTGAGTATCTGTTAAGTCAAAAAGAAGCAGAAAAATCTGTTGATAGGTTACGAGAAAAACTTGATGGAAAGATATTGAAGGACATGTATGGCAGTGATAGTAGAAGAGAATTTGCAAGAAATATGCTAACCCCTATTATCGAAAGGGAGATTGCATGTAGATCAGTTATTCCTGCTTTGACTGAAAAGCAAATGATTACAAGTGTTCGCAATGTTCTTGAGGAAATTGCAGATGAAATGGAAAATGGCGGTCTAGTAGCAGATTTATAAGTGAAAGTGGATAAATTATGAAAGTCCATCATACAGAAAATATCAGATTCAATATAATAAAGGGAGAAAATTAGCTATGAAAAAGCGAAAAGTAACAAAAAAATGGATAAAGACGACAGAATCTATATTGTGTACCACTGCGATTCTGTCAAGTTGTTTTACAACGGTGTCAGCATCAGAAATAGATTCGGTTGTGGATTATTCTACTATGCCAGAATATAGTGCCTATGAAGAAATAATAGGAGATACGGCAGCAACGCATGACGGAAATGGAAGCTATGCATTGTATGATATTGATCAGGATGGAACGAAAGAATTGATTATTTCTTTTGGAGAAAGCAATGCGGATTGGATGAATTACATATATACATTGGAAGATGGAATGCCACAGTCTATTGGAAGTTTTTACAGTCCAGTATTGTTATATGTGGCAGATGATAACAATGGAATATATTCTGTCTATGGTCATATGGGATATCAGAAAGTGGAACGTATTACGAAACAAGATAAACAGATTGTAATTGAAACAGTTATGGAAGGAGATGTAGGGGACGAGGAGTATTATAACAATGAATCGCCAATCATACAGTCTTCTTTTCCAGGTTATGAAATTCCTTCTAATGAGCAGATAGAATCATCAAATTCATATGCAACTACGGGAGATTTATTTGACAGATATGGAGGATATTATACAAATCCAGATACATATCGAATCATGAAAATTTGTGAAGCCAATTCTTATTATTCATCATATGATGCTGTTCTTGAAGTAAGTAAATGTGAAAGAATGTCTCCAGATGCAGGAGGGGTTACTATTTATGGATTGGAACAGACGTCAGAAAATACAGCTAAAGTTATATATGAGAGGAAAGGCAGTGTATCTGAGTGTGGGACAATGACATTTTATGATGGCGGGGTAGATATTTATTGGTCTAGTAATGAAATAAACGAAACATACGTGGTCGGAATGCCGTAAAAGTAAGTTGATTCAGTTGCATATTATAGTAATGATTAATGAGCAGAACCTCAATTTGAGGTTCTGTTTCTTTATGCACAAAATTGCGGAAGGGAGGAAATGTGCGTGGAATTAATCATTATTATCAGAATCGCAGCAGAAAAACTTATTGAAATTATTACAAAGAGAAATTAAGGAGGGCAGTAAAATGGCAGCAAATGTAGAAAGTATGTTTTATGTAAGAGAAACCCCGTGGCATGGTTTGGGAACAAGGGTGATGGAAGCACCGGGATCAGAAGAGGCACTGGAAGTAGCAGGACTGAACTGGATGGTTCGGCAGGAACCTATTTATACGGATAATAACCTGCTGATTCCGGGATATAAGGCGAATGTGAGGGATTCCGATAACAGAGTGCTTGGCGTTGTGACAGACCGTTATAAGGTGGTACAGAATGATGAAGCGTTTGCTTTTACTGATGAATTGCTGGGTGAAGGTGTACGTTACGAGACAGCAGGTTCTTTGCAGAATGGACGTAAAGTATGGATTCTTGCAAGAATGCCGAGAGAGTTCATTATTAATGGAGAACAGATCAGTCCGTATCTGGTATTCAGCAATACACATGATGGTTCTGGGGCAATCAAAGTAGCGGTTACACCGATACGTGTAGTCTGCAATAATACACTGAATCTTGCGTTATCCACAGCAAAACGTTCATGGTCCATGATACACACCGGGGATGTAAAAGGAAAAATGGAAGAAGCACGGCAGACATTGTTTATGGCAGAAAAATATATGTCAAGACTTGGAAGCGAATTTGAAAATCTGAGAAAAATCAAATTGTCAGATCGGCAGGTCATGGAATACATAAAAATACTTCTTCCGTATGAAAATGAAGAAAATGCTCATCATGTCCGCAATATTAACCGTCTGCGTGAGGATATGCAGAAAAGGTATTTTGATGCACCAGATCTTAAAGATGTAGGAAACAATGCCTATCGCTTTGTGAATGCAGTGTCTGATTTTGCAACGCATTCAGAGCCTATCCGCAGAACCAGAAATTTCAAAGAAAATCTGTTTTCCAAGACAGTAGAAGGCAATCCACTGATTGATAAAGCGTATCAGATGGTATGTGTGGCGTAGGAGGCATGACCGTGAATAAAAGAGAACTGTTGAAAAATAAAGTGGAGCTGGAGTGTAAGCAATACTGCAGAAAGCTTCAGAAAACAAGAAATGGTACATTTAAAGGGAATGTAGAAAAGATGGAAACATACAAGGCACTTTCCAGATCGGTAATCCATTCTTGTGATGGAATATCAGAAAAGGGTGTAGAGATTCTTCTTATCGTTCCAAATCTTCTGATGTACTTTTACCAGAACTGGGTAAAAGACGGGAAGTCAATGGAGCAGAACATCTTAAAAGCAATCAATAGAATCATTACAGCATATATTCAGGCAGAAAATGAAGAAAAGAGGGAAAGTGATGAAGCGGTTAGTATCGACAATAGAGCTTCCTAAAGAAGAGTGGCTGAGATACAGAAAACAGGGAATATGTGGAAGCGATGCGGGAGCCATTGCAGGAATGAATCCATATGTAAGTGCTTTCTCGGTATATCAGGATAAGATAACGGAGGAAATTATTGAAAATCCAGACAACGAAGCTATGAAACAGGGAAGAGATCTGGAAGAGTATGTGGCAAGACGTTTTTGCAGAGAAACAGGGAAGAAAGTTAAACGGGCAAACTACATTTTCCAGAATGAAAAGTATCCATGGATGATTGCAGACTTCGACCGCCTTATTGTAAGGGAAAAAGCTGGACTGGAATGTAAAACGGTAAGCCCTTATTCCGAGGATAAATGGAAAGACGGAAATATACCGCTCAGTTATCTTATGCAGGTTCAGCATTATCTGGCGGTTTCCGGGTATGACTGCTGGTATATTGCTGCCCTGATCTATGGAAGGGACTTTATAATCAGAAAAATTGAAAGGGATGAGGATCTGATCGCCAGTCTGATAAAGATTGAAGAATATTTCTGGTTTGAGCGGATTAAAAAGAAAAATCTACCAGAACCAGATGGAAGCAGTGATTATACGGAGATGTTGCAGGGACTTTTTGAACCGGACAAGGAAAAGAAAGTAAGTCTGTTTGGAATGGAAGAAAAATTGAACAGACGGGCAGAACTGGATACCCTGATAGAAAAAATGACAAAGGAAAAAACAGCGATAGATCAGGAAATCAAACTGCAGATGGGAGATGCTGTTTACGGAGTTGTTTCTAATTATAAAGTGTCCTGGACAGAGACCGTTTCTAACCGTCTTGATACTGCAAAGCTGAAAGAAGAAAGACCAGATATATATAAAGATTATTTGAAGAGGAGCACAGGCAGAAGATTTCAGGTAAAGTACGCTCCTGTGGCATAAAGTGAAAGGAGTTTAATTAAGGATGGCGAAACCAGAAAAGGTTGATTTAAAGCAGGAACTGGTACAGCAGGCGGCAGATCTGCAGAAACCAGCAGAAGAAAATGTGAAATTAAAACGCAATATGACAATTCCAGATATGGTAAAAGCATTGGGACCAGAGCTGAAAAAAGCTCTGCCCTCTGCCATTACGCCGGAGAGATTTACCAGAATTGCCCTGAGTGCGTTGAATAACACTCCGCAATTACAGCAGTGTACACCAATGAGTTTTATTGGTGCACTTTTGAATGCAGCACAGCTGGGGCTTGAAGTAAATACACCGCTGGGATTGGCATATTTGATTCCCTATAAGAATAAAGGTCAGCTGGAATGCCAGTTCCAGATGGGATATAAAGGTTTGATCACATTGGCATATCGAAATGGAAATATGCAGACAATACAGGCACAGACTGTTTATGAGAATGATGAGTTTGAGTATGAATATGGTTTGAACCCAAAACTGATCCACAGACCGGCAACCTCTGACAGAGGGGAACCGGTCTACTTTTATGGGTTATTTAAAACGCAGAATGGAGGATATGGATATAGTTGCATGAGTAAGTCGGAAATGGACAGCTTTGCAAAGACATATTCAACAGCGTTTGGAAGTTCATATTCGCCATGGCAGACAAACTATGAGGAAATGGCAAAGAAAACAGTAATCAAACAGGCATTAAAATATGCACCGATCAGTACGGAATTTCAGAGAGCTTTATCTACAGACGAAACAATTAAGAGCAGAATATATGTGGATATGACAGAAGCCGAAAATGAGATGGATTTCAGCGGAGAGACAGAATAATGAAGGGGGAACAGATTATGATCAGTTATGAGGAATTTGTAAAAGAAGTAAGAGAAAGATTAATGGAGCGACTGCAATTTTCAGCAGAAAGAGTTTACATTCAGAAGAAAGGCGGCATGGGTGCCCAGAATGGAGATAAATTGTTTATAAAATATGCAGATGAAGAGGATGCAAATGATATCTGTGGATTTAATATTGAAGAGTTATATGCAGAAAATCCCTGCAGGGAAGCGATAGTGGGGCTGGTTGAAAAGATGGCAGAGGAAATTGAACATGTGAAGAAGGCTGGTTTTATGGAAAGATGCAGGAAACTGAAATCTTTTGAAGAGGCAAAACCTTATCTTTCAGTTCGGGCGATCAGCTATGATAGAAACAAAGATGACCTGGAAACGGGCATTTATAAGCAAGTTGGGGATATAGCACTGACGGTTTATCTGGAACTGGGAGAGGACAGAGGCTCTACTGTAGGCATGAAAATCCGTAAGTCATATGTGGAAGACTGGAATAAAACTGAAGAAGAAGTATTTCAGGCGGCATTGAAGAATACAGCAAAACAGTCGGCACCGAGAATCTACCGATGGGAAAAACTGCTGTTTGATATAAACTATCGTGGTGATGAATTTATGGATGAAGTGAAAGAAGATGTCATTGATAAAGGACCTCTGGGAAATTGCCTCAGCACTACAATAAGATCAAATGGAGCAGTAGCAGTGTTCCTTCCGGGAGTGGCAGAACGGCTGTCAGAATTACTGGAAGGAGATTTTTATGCGGTATTTACCAGTGTACATGAAGTGATGATTCATTCAGTGGTTGAAAGTAATGAAATGGACTTAAAAGCAACATTGTTGGATACCCTAGAAGAAGCAACACCGGAAGCGGATATTTTGACGAAAAATGTTTATCGGTATGATAGCGAACGAAAAATGCTTGTTCTATGCAGATAAGAAGAGAGAAAATGAAATGAGATTCAATGCTAAAAATGAGCGGTGGATGCCAATGGTGATCAGAGGGGGAGCTGGCTACTTTTCAGATGCTCGAATTGATCGAAAAACTGTACCGAAGTGGTTTCAGTTTTGGGAACTGGCAGATAATGACAGTGATGGTATTCCATGTAGATATAAAAAAGGGATTTTTGTGAACTTTTATGGGACGTTTATTACAAGAGATCAATTGCCCATTGACTGTATGGAATGGCAGGAAGGATTTATTGCAGATGATGAATGGGAATTTCTGGGTGAAAGTTCTGTGGAATATTCTGAAGTAGAACATGTGGAGCTATGCAAAATGAGAAAAGGGATGTGAATATCCTTGGGTATATGTAAGCAGCACAGAATAGGAAATTTTGAGATGTTCCTAAGCGCTGGATTTTCATGGGCCACATATTAAAAATTAAAGAACCTTCAGGAACACTTGCACAATAGATTTGTTAGTGTTCCTGAAGATGAAGGCAATGGAATTATCATTATTGATATTTATAGAGAAAAGTCTGCCCAGAAATTTTGAGATAAAAAAGAAAAAAAGAATAGAAAACAAGATTTTTTCAGGCTAAAGTGGAGATATGTTGTAAAAAAAATTGGAAAATCTGGGCAGAATCCAAAAAAATCAGTGTTCTGGTGATGTGTCCTTATCTACTGATTTTAATAATGTTAAGGTGCTGTAGGCTTCTTCAAGAAGACTTGAAACTTCCTGATACTCATTTTCAGGAGGAGTAGTTTGAGTGGTCAGGAGGTTTTCAAGACGACTTAAAGCATCTTGAATTTGAAACAAAGTTTTGGATGTATATGGCTTGTATTTGCGAGGAATCTCTAACATTTTCAAATAAAAACATGTGGCAGAGAAGAGCAATTGGATATTTTGGCTGCTACATAATCTGTCTTTCCATTCCTGGTATAATTCATCATACTTAAAAGAAAAATATGCATATCTATCTGAAGATGGTAATTGGTGATGATAAATGCATTCTCGATAGCTGTATATTAAAATATTCAAAAAACCATACAAAGAAGTTTTTAATTTTAAATTACAAGATGCATAAGAGCATTCTTTTATATTTTTGTAATAGTTATCGCCTTCGCCAATATAAAATGGTGCGTTTTCTGGCTGCAAAATCCCTGAAATGTAATTTTGAATCATTTTCACATACATAATGGTAGCGATAGAAAGAAAATTAGGAGATGCAGAGTTTACCATTTGGGTAAGCTGGTTAATAAGTTTCCAAAAGTTGTGATCCCAAGAATCACAAGATCCAATTAACGAATAAATCTCTGCAACAATTCGATCGAATGAAACTACGTATATTTCAGACATTTGCTTGATTATGTTATATAAGGTCAAAGCTTCCCGTGATTTGTATACACTTGGCAATTTTTCGATTTTAGAATTCAGAGAATCTATTTGCTCACATATAGAATTTTTGTCACCTCCGAAGGTACAGTGTATTGCTAAGCTGACGGAATCATTGGAGATAGTTTGTAGTGGTGTAGGATTCTTTTCTTTCATATTATCTTTATAATTTAGCTGTATATATAATTCATCACTCAAAGCAGATGAAAATTCACGATTTCCGAGGGCGGAATAGTAAGTTATTGCATCTGAAAGAAAATTGTTCCATGAATAAAAAACATGAAAATCTTCTGAATTTTTAATTCGTGTTTTTAATTTAATGGCGTCATACTGAAAATAAAAAAGAGCATTATAAATGGAAGTATATATCAAAGCAAAATTATCAGTTGTAGTTTTTATTGTAGTAGAAAGATAAATTATTTTGCGAAACGTTACTTCATAATCTGAAAAAGAAAGAGGACATTTTGAGAGTATAGTTTCAGCAAATAAACATGGCATGGATATTATGGAATTTTCTGGATCGTTGGATTCAAAAAATTCATGTTCAGTAGCAAAGCTTATTGTTTGAGGATCAACTATTAATTTAAGAAAATCAAAAGGAATAGGATATCTGCTCCACAAAGCCAATTCAGATAAAGCAGGTGTCATGGATTGTTCAGGAAGATCTGATAGCATTCTTTGTAAGATGACAGCTATAGATACACCTGTTTTAGTTGAAAATCTATATAAACTGGTTATTTTTGTGCGACTACGTTCTTTCCAAATCCATGTTTTTGAATCGAGCAATGATTTTTTTAAGTGTAGTAGATGATTTTGGGGATAATCCTCTTTTTTTTCAACGTGATATAACATTTTTGCTATTAAAGAAATTGTAAGAGGATTATAACTAACCCTGGAACAAAGGTTGTTAAATTCTTCCTTGGAAAAAAATCTGCTATGAAATTGACGCTTAAATATTTTTTTTAAAATATGAGTAGGGCATTTATCCAATGACACAGATATCTTTGCATCGTGGATTCTGGTACGTGTAATAATAATGTATTTTGTGCTTGTAGATAGTAAATTTTTTTTGATAAACTCAAAGTCTTCTTTTTTAAGATAGGGACATGTGATAATTATCAGTGCAGGAGATTTCTTTTCGCTTAATAGCTGAAGTTTATCGTTTGAATTGGAAATATCTTTTCCTAAAAAGTACAGAGATTTTGCAAATGCTGATTCTAAAGATGAGTCAGCTAAAGTTACATCTAACCATCCTATGTTATGGAATAAATAGTGATTTTTAGGTATGGCATAGGTATTGAGATAATAGTAAACAAGTTGTTTTTTTCCGCTGCCTGGAAAGCCGGTCACAAATACGATATTTGATTTCTTTATTTTAACATGTAATTCAGTGTTTTTTTGATCCCATGGAATGTAATAGGGAGTAACCTTTTTCGGAATTTTAGGGAATAATGTAGTGTCAGTTGTGCCAAAAAAATGTAACCTTAGTAACATTTCAATTTTCTTACTGAATGTGTCAGAAGACAAATTTGGAATTAAATCATTATATAATGCAGAGATTTGGATAATAAGTTCCTTGAAGTCAGAATCAGAAGCTTTTAGACCATTGTTATAAAATGTTTTTAATCGTGAAATGCTCCAGTCATCTGAAGAAACGAGATAAGTTAAGATATCATTGGAAGGAGTCCTTTTTCCAACAGCTATTGATTGTAGTGTAGTTGGGGATAAAGAGTCCTGGGAATATGTTTTCGCAGTATAACCGGGAATAAGGGCAGAATGATCATCGCGTAAATCGGCCTCTTCTAATTTGTTTCCAAGTATATAGTTCATACAATCTAATGTGGAAATTTTATATGGTGTAGAAGTTTTTAAAATGGTAATGATTTTTTTTAAAATAGTGTCAGTATTCGTGGCTTTTTCTCCTTTAAAATATTTGTATCCCTTGAAAATATTGGGAAAAACGGTTGCAGGCTTGTCGCACCTGTATGTGACAATGTTTTTTTTGTTTTGTGATAAGGTGTATTTGTAATCAAACATAGGTGTTTCTAAAGAGGCTAACCTATGAAAAAATGCACCTTGAAAATTGAAAAAAGACACAGGGAGGTACGAAAAATGAATCCTTTGACAAACCAAGGTTATCCAGAGAGTATATCAAAATACTACGATGAAATCAATGTTGACGCTGCTAAAAACTACAATAGGAAGGGAATTCAGCTGAGCTATGAAGCAGAGCGGGAATTGCAGCGTCAGAGAATTAATGAAAATAGAAAACGTCAGATTGACGTAGTAACTCTTCTGTCAGATGGGAGATTGGCGATAAAAACTCAGAATTTAGATATTCCAACAACGGGGAGACTTGCTTGCAATTTTACATCTCCTCATTTGATGAGATTATTTTCCAGAGGATGCTCGGAAGATATATGGCTTTTTGAGTGTGCTATTGGTGATCGGCATGTGACGATTTATATAAAAAACAGTAAAGCAGGCGATTCGAGATATTTATTGGAACGATTTAAAGCGGAAGGTTGTGAAATATATGCGTCAAGTAAACAGTTACAGAAAGAGTATCTGTCAAAAATTTGGACTACAGTGCGAAATGTTGAAGAACGTGAAGTGCTGATTCCTGAAGAGTATGGATGGTGGCTTGATATGGATGGGAAGGTAAAATTTATTGATGAAACTAAAATTATTTGGAGGGATGTGGAAAAATGTGCAAAGTAAGAGAAAGGAATTTTTTACGTATGATTTTTGGAGTATCATTTATGCGCCCGCTTTTGCAGTATGCGGGTACAGATATTGATCAAGGAGTTATTGTTCTGATGGATTCAAAAACACAGGCAAGATGGTGGATTCAGAAAAGTGAAAACTTGGTGGACAGTAAACAGATTCAAAAACTTGGACATGTTAATGCGTTAAACTTTCAGGCGTGTTTACATATGTTGAGACCTAGCGACAGTTGTGAGTCTGTAAATAATTTCCTGATGGAGCGTATGTGCCTGCCAGTTTTGGTAGTAGGAGGAAATTTACCATATTCTCTGCGTGAAGATTGTTATATTTTCAGAATAAAAAGAAGCGAAACGATTTCTGCATTTGGCGAAGAATATGCTGAATTCCGTGAATTTGTTATAAAAAATGCGGAGTTCATTAAAAAACAGATAACAGACTTTGCAAAAACAAGCTTTGCACAGGATCTTCAAGAAGATTCAGAAAAGTATGATATCTTTCAGGTATTAATTGTAGTAGGTTATGTGTGGAAAATGTATTATGAAAGCAAATATTCTGAAGAGAAAGCAGAAGATTTTTGGGAGCAGTATAGAAAGGATGCTTTAGATACGGTAAGATGCTTTGATGACTATATAGATTATTATGACATAGAAGACGAACTTGCGTCATTGGTGTGGGATTTTATAGAGAAGCATTCGGAAATACTGTTGGCTGAAACGGAATCGGTAGATGGAACAGTATATAAAGCAATGCAAGAAAATCATGCGGTCCTGTTCGATGCAACGTTCTATTATTTCCCAGAACGCCTGTTAAAAACAATTGTTCAATCTTTGATGAATACTATGGCGATAGGTGAACTTAAAAAAATAATGAAAAAACGGGAAATTATCGCGTGCGATGGGGAGGGATACACAGTAAAAAAAAGATATGTAACATCATTTGGATATTGTGGACGAATGCGTGCAATAAAAATTCAGAAAGATGTTTTGATTTCACCAGAGGGATTAATGCTGGAAGAGGTATATGGAAATATACCTGATGATAAAAGAAATATGTAGGAGGACGTATTATGCGAAAGATGAGATATATTGGGGTTTTGCAAAATGGAACAGAAGTCAGGATTTCATCAGATTCACCTAATAAAAGCGTTATAATTTCAGGGCTGTGCGGAACTGGGAAATCTCAAAGAATCTGTGACATGGAACAAAACATAATTGCAGATGGTGGCACAGTGATTGCATTAGATCTTGATGGTTCGCATTATGCTGTGAGTGGGGCGAATATTATTTCAGCCCGTGAAGATGGTATTAATCTGAACTTTTTGGATACAAAAATCCTTAACAGATCATCAGATGTAATTTCAGAGTATATTTCAGAGACTGCAAATCTGCTGTTGTGTATGACAAGAGCAGGGGACAGGCAACGTGGTATATTGCGAACAGCAATTTTATGGGCGCTTGAAAACAGAGGGGGATTCAGCAGTGACTTTTCTGCTATAGAAGCTGGATTAGAGGAAATTGGAACGGAAAAGGCTCTGGAGGTAAGGGATAAAATCTGGCTATTACTCAGATGTCTGGTTTTTAGAGAAAGTCCCAAAAAGATTATGAAAAGAGCGATAAATGTTCTTTCTTTTGAAGGATTTGATTCAGATCTGAAAATGGTCATTGTAGAAATTTTTTTAAGAAATCTTTGGAAAGAAGCAAGAATAGAAAAGAGTAACCAGATTACACTGATAATAGATGAATTTCAAAATTTGATGTTGAGCAAAAAATCTGCAATTATGCAGATGCTCAGGGAGGCTCGAAAGTATGGTGTTGATCTGATTTTGGCAACACAGACATTTGCTTCTTTTTCAAAAGATACGTTGAGCGTATTAAATCAAGCAGCAGTGAAATTATATTTTCGTCCAGCAATGAATGAGGTGAAAAAACTTGCAAAACAGATTGATGATATAAATCCTGAGCAGGTGATTTTAATGTTGAAGCGTTTGAAAATTGGTGAATCAGTTGCAATTGGAGATTTGGAAGTTGGAGGCAGACATATAGAACGAGCAATAGTAGTAAAGACGAATTATAGAAAAAGATCAGGAGGTAACAGCAGTGAACAAAATTACATATGCCGCACCATCAATGAATAACCATGTAGAAAAGGCAATTCTCGCAGGAGGCAAAATGCCGGATAAGAAATATGATACAGTTGAGATCAGGCGAAAAGGAATGAAAATCAGTTTTGAGTTTCCACCGAAGTCTGCAAAAGATCAGCTGATTGAGCAGGAAGTGAAGTCTATTATAACAGGCGAGCTGAAGGAAAAGTCGCGTGAACTTTATATCAGCTAAAATGAGGGGCAGGAAAAATCCTGCCTCTTTAAAATTTAAGGAAGGACAGATTCAATGAAAAGAGTAAGGATGCTTCTTCGTGTAAGTTCCAACCAACAGCTGGAAGCGGACGGAGATTTAAGTGTGCAGAGACAGCTTGTGAAAGACTACATATCCAAACAGTCTGACTGGCAGCTGGACGAAAAGGAGTATTTTGAGGGCAGTAACAGTGGTTACAAGAATGCAGTGGCAGACAGAAATGTTTTGCAGGAGGCATTGCAGGATGCAAAAGCGAAAGAGTACGACATTTTAGTAGTATATAAGGATGACCGTATTGGCCGACGTATGTGGGAAATAGGAGCATATGTTATGAGCCTGAAAAGCTTTGGTGTAGATATTTACACAGTCAAGGATGGCTGTATCTCTCCGGAATCCGATGATATTATGGGACAGATGATGCTGGCACTGAGATATGGCAATGCTCAGAAAAGCAGTTCTGATACGGGGATGCGTGTAAAAGATACTGCTCAGAAGCTGGTACAGAAAGGTAAGTTCATGGGTGGAAAGGCTCCATACGGATATAAACTGGAACTTTCCGGGGAAGTCAGCAAGCATGGCCGTGCTTTGCATCATTTAGTAGTTGTGCCGGAGCAGGCGGAAGTGGTAAAATATATCTATGAACTTTCTTTACATAAAGAGTTTGGAGCAACAAAGATCGCAAAGCTTTTGAACGAGCATGAGATTTATAAAAACAGAGCACCCAGAGACATCTGGAAGAGTGGTACCATTACCAGTATTCTTACGAATCCAATCTATGCAGGATATACGGCATACAAGCGGAGAGAAAGGATAGATGGCAAGTATCACAAGCTGGACAGGAAAGACTGGATATTTGCTGAAAAACCTGATCTGGAAATCGCGATTATAGATGAAAATATGTGGAACCGGGTACAGGACACCAGAAAACAGAGAGCAGACAAGTATATAAAAACACTGGAAAATCAGAATGTCACTGTAATAAGAAGAAACAGTGGTATGCTTGCGCTGATCGATGTTCTGCATTGCGGCTATTGTGGACGGAAAATGACAAATGGCAGTAAATATAATTACTGGACGATTAAGGATACAGGAGAAAGGCGAACCAGTAAAATTGCTATTTATAAATGCCAGAATGCCTGGATAGGGGTTCCACATGATAAAACAATGCAGTATCGTGCAGATCAGATCGAGCCTGTGGTGTTTGAAGCGATTGCTGAATATATCGGAAAGCTTCAGGAAAATGAGGACGTATTTACTCAGATTGAAGCAAACCAGAATCAGCAGAAAGTGATCAAACAGGCTGAACTGGATAAGGAGCAGAGTGAGCTGGAAAATATCCAGAGTAAGATCGCCGTTATGGAGAGTAATATTCCAAATGCCATGACAGGAGATTATCCTCTAAGTCTGGAAGAACTGGCAGGAATCATCAGAAAGCACAGGGAACTGGAAAAGAAGCACAGGAACCGTGTAGAGGCAAAGAAAGCGGAGCTTGATGCAATGAAGGTTTCCATGGATGACTGGGAAAGCATTCGTACCAGGATTCCTACATGGCAGGATGTGTTCTGGAATGCAGACACCTCAACGAAGAGAGTGCTGGTAAATAAGCTGATCGAAAGAATTGATATCACAAAGACCAATATCAATATCCGCTTCAAAATCAATCTGAATGACTTCTTTACATTACCCCGAATTACTGACTATCACGACGTACCGGAACAAAGGCTATGACTACACCATCACTTCCTCCACAGCATACGATCATAAATGGATCAATGGCCGGAATATTTTTGACAGCATTGACAGGATTGTGGATGAGCTTTTTGAAAACTATCTTTCCAGACCGAATGTGCGGCAGCCTATCCTGACGCAGTATTGTGATGGCAGACGGGTGCAGTGCAGGGATCGTGGCTGGATGACACAGTGGGGAAGCAAGTCTTTGGGAGATCAGGGATATTCTGCAATTGAGATTATACGGAGCTTTTATGGAAATGATATGTATATCAATGTAGCAGAGGCAGTTTCTGGGATTCCTGTATCCTGGCCGGGATATGACCTGACAATTGGTGTTACCGGGGAAAAAGTGCAGCAGATTCAGGAACAGCTTAATGCTATAGCAAAAGCCTATCCCGCAATTCCAACTGTGACTGTGGATGGTATTTACGGCCCTGCAACAGCTGCTTCCGTAAAAAAATTCCAGAATGTGTTCGGGCTTCCGGCTTCCGGAGTGGTGGATTATCCTACATGGTATAAGATCCAGGAAATCTACGTGGCAGTTACCAGGATAGCGGAATTGCGATAATACAGATAATAGTTATAAAAAGATACGCATAAAAAAATATAATTGCAGATTTCAAAAGGAACAAAAATTACAGTTTTTGAAAAAAGTGTTTGACCTTTCAGAATAAACCAGGTATAATGGCTGTTTGTATATTTGAACGCAGATCGCAAAACGATCGTGTTCATGAGCATATAGCAGAGCGGAATGCGAATGTCCGATTTATAAAAGGAGCGATGAAAAATGACATTTTATCAGGAACTGCAGTTAAGCTCAACAGGATCCAAACAGCTGATACGGAATACCACAGACAAAAAAGAAAAAAGAAGGCACATTCTGATCTATAATTTTAAAGTATATCTTGTTATGGCCTTCTGTGTAGCTGTTGTTACGTTATACAGCAAGATAACAGGAAATAACAACAGTGTTGTAGGCGTAACTGTACTTTTGGCAATGCTGGTCTTAAGACAGGCAGATTTTGGGATACGAACCACGCATGGACTTTTATCCATTGCCGGGATCTTTGGGATTTTGATCGCAGGTCCCAGACTTTCCAACATGGTTTCTCCGATACCGGCGTTTTTGATCAATGCAGTGAGCATTCTGCTTCTGATGATTCTTGGATGCCACAATGTAATTATGTATAACCATTCTACCTTTGTACTGGGATATCTCCTGCTGATGGGATATGATGTGACGGGAAAAGCTTATGTACTTCGTGTGGAGGGTCTTCTCGTGGGAATGGTTCTCTGCATGGTGATCTTTTACAAGAATCAGAAGAAGCGTCCGTATCGCAGGACATTTCCGGATCTGTTTCGGGAGTTTGATCTCTGTTCTTCCAGAGGCAGATGGTATTTAAGACTGACACTGATCGTTTCAAGTGCCATGCTGATCATGTCCCTTCTTGGACTTCCGAGAGCTATGTGGGCAGGAATCGCCTGCATGTCCGTATGTCTTCCGTTTACAGAGGACTGCAAGACCAGAGCAGGAAAAAGAGGTATGTTTAACATTGTGGGATGTCTGCTTTTTGTTGTGCTCTATCTGGTGCTTCCGAAATCCATGTATCCTTACATTGGAATGATCGGCGGAATTGGTGTAGGATATTCCGCAGGCTACGCATGGCAGACGGCGTTTAATACTTTTGGTGCGCTGTCCATTGCAGCAGGACTTTTCGGAATGCCGGCAGCAGTGCTGCTTCGTATCGGGGCGAATGTATTTGGGGCTGTTTATACAATGCTCCTGAATAAGCTGGGAGATAAGATTGTACAGCAAAAGCACGTTGTCAACGTGAGTCAGATGTGATAGTATAAAATTCATAAAGGCAAAATAATGCATCGCAGAGCCAAAGGCCGGGTGCATTATTTTTTTGGACAAAAAGGAGTCTCAGAAGATGAATACGTTAACAATTCTATTACAGCAGATTGGGATGTTCGTGATCTACATTATCATGGGCATTATCCTGATCCGCACGAAAGTGCTGACAAGAGAAACCCTGGAGGTGATTTCCAGATTTGTGATCAAACTGGCACTTCCGGTTATGATCTTTATCAACACAGTTGACGGTGTAGACCGCAGAACATTTTTTTCATCCTTATCGATTCTTGCGATCGCAGCATCTATGTACATTGGGCTTTTGATCCTGGGAAAAATATCCGGAAAAATATTTCGGCTGAGAGGTGATCATCTGCAGCTGTACCGGGCGATGGTCGTATTTGGAAACGTAGGATTTATGGGAATTCCTATTATTACCAGTATTTATCCGGAAAAAGGAATGCTGTACATATCTGTTTTTACGGTCATTGACCAGCTGATGCTCTGGACCCTGGGTGTGAAGCTCACATCTCCTGCAGAAAAAGAAAGTGGGAAATTTAATCCCAGGAAACTCATTAATCCTGTCACAGTGGCAATTATACTTGCCATGCTCTGTGTGCTGACCGGGATCCATTTGCCATTGATCCTGGATACTGCACTGCAGAAAATGGGAGCTACCGCAACACCCCTTGCCATGATCTATCTGGGAGGAATTTTTGCCTGCATTGATGTGCTGAAATTTATCAAAGTACCGGATTATTATGGAATCGCTTTGATAAAGATGGTGCTATTTCCCATACTTTTCTATGTTTTGCTGGGATTTTTCCCGATTCCTTCAGATATCCATATGACAATGGCACTGGCTTCTGCCATGCCGGTAATGTCTTCTGTGGTAATGATGGCCAATGCTTCAGGTTCTGACGGAGATTATGCAATGGGAGGAATCCTGGTTACTACAGTATGTTCTATCATAACACTTCCGGCTGTATCCTGGATCTTTCAGATGATCGGTTAAAAGTATTGCTACGGAAAATATTTTGCCGTATAATGTGCAGTAGCAAAAGGTTACTGCGCATTTTTGTGAGTGTAACGTAAAACGGCCTGATTTCCGGCCGGTTAGAGGAGAAAACAGACATGTACGAAGAGACAACAGAGAAACTTTTGGAATTTATCAGCAGCAGTCCAACTGCTTTTCATGCGGCAGAAACAATAAGAAAACGTTTTCTGGAAGAGGGCTTTACAGAACTGAAAGAGGAAGAACACTGGGAGCTGGAAAAAGGCGGAAAATATTTTGTCATGCGAAATCATTCTGCGATTATCGGTTTTTCTATTCCAATGAATGATTCCGGAAGATACCATATTATTGCGAGTCACAGTGATTCTCCGTCCTTTAAGATCAAAGAAAATCCGGAGATGTCTGTAGGTGGAGCTTATGTGAAGCTGAATGTGGAACGGTACGGTGGAATGATCCTCTCCACCTGGTTTGACCGTCCTCTTTCTGTGGCAGGCCGAATGATCGTGCGTAAAAACGGCAAGATTCTGGAGAAGCTTATAAACATTGACAGAGATCTTGTGATGATTCCGAGCCTTGCCATTCATATGAACCGGGATATTAACGGAGGATATCATTATAATGTGCAGAAAGATATGCTGCCTCTGTACAGCGGAAATGGTGAAAAAGGAAAGTTCCTGGATATGATAGCCGCAGAAGCAGAGGTTCGTCCGGAGGATGTCCTGGGGCATGATTTGTTTTTGTACAACCGTATGCCTGGAACTGTATGGGGAGCCAGAAATGAGTTTGTATCAAGTCCGAGACTGGATGATCTGCAGTGCACTTTTGCATCCCTGGAGGGATTTTTGCAGGCAGATAAAAAGAAAAATATTGCAGTCCACTGCGTTCTTGACAATGAAGAAGTAGGAAGCACCACCAGGCAGGGTGCAGCATCTGCATTTCTCAAGGATGTGCTGTACCGGATCAATCTGGCACTTGGTGGGGATCATGAGAGCTACCTTATGGCACTTGCGGAGAGTTTTATGATCTCTGCAGATAATGCACATGCGCTTCATCCAAACTATACAGATAAGTCAGATCCTGTGAACCGCCCGACAATGAATGGCGGAATCGTGATCAAATATAATGCAAATCAGAAATACTGTACAGATGGGATTTCAGCAGCGATCTTCAAGGAACTTTGCAGGGAAGCGGAGGTTCCGTATCAGACATTTGTAAACCGTTCAGATATTGCAGGCGGCTCCACACTTGGAAATATTTCCAACACACAGGCTGCCATGAATACAGTGGATATTGGCCTTCCGCAGCTGGCTATGCACTCAGCTTATGAGACAGCAGGAGTGAAGGATTCAGAGAGTCTGGTTCGCGCAGCAAAAGTATTTTACAGATGATATGGGAGATATGAGAAATGAGAAAAAAAGCGGTATTTTTTGATGCAGACGGAACGATCTGCGATATGAAAAAAGGTACTCCGGACAGTGCAATAGAGGCAGTGCGTGCATTGATAGATAATGGCCATGAAGCCTGGCTCTGTACAGGAAGAAGCCGTGCCTTTGTTCCATGGTATCTGGAACAGATCCCTTTTACAGGGATGATCACTGCCTGCGGATCTACCATAGAGAAAGACGGGAAGAGACTTTTTAATAAAGAAATGACACCGGAAATTGCAAAACTCTCCGTGGAAGTATTAAGAAAATATGGTCTGATCCCAGTGATGGAGGGTGCAGACTATATGTATTATGATAAGGACGAGTATACGGATGAAGTAAACTGGTATGCAAGCCTGATCACAGAAGCACTGGGAGATAAGTGGAGACCGATCCGGGGTAATGAAGACTGTATGCAGATCAATAAGATCAGTGCAAAAATGACGGCCGGCTGCGATGCAGAGGCTGCACTTGCCGTCTTAAGTGAGTATTATGATATCATCCGTCATGAGGGCAGCAGCTCTTTTGTTGGAAATACTATCGAGCTTGTTCCCAAGGGCTTTAACAAAGCTGTTGGCATTGCTGCAGTGATACACCTGTTTGATATTCCGTGGGAAGATACTGTGGTATTCGGAGACAGCAACAATGACCTGGCTATGTTTGAATATGCGGCCACCAAGGTTGCTATGGGAAATGCTTCCCCGAAGATCCAGGAGCTGGCAGATCATGTTACGTCCGATATGTTCCATTATGGAATCAGGGACGGTCTCCGGTATCTGAAGCTGATATAGAGAATATTTGTACAAAATGCAGAAATAAAAATGCTGTAAGAACTGTTTGGAAGCAGACCGCTCTTACAGCATTTTCTGTATGAAAAGGGCTGTATCTTTAGCATTTATTTATGCTCCGTGTTACGCAGAGTGGCAATGTTTATATCCTGTTGCAGATAAGCCGAATTCAGATAAGTCCAAGGTTCTTACAGATAAACAGCCATAAGGTCAATGTAAACGCACTGAAAACTGTAGTAAGAAGAACAACTCCGGAAGAGAAGGAACCTTCATGATCCATATTTTTTGCCATAACAAAACAGGTTACTGTGCTGGCAGAACCAAGCATGATGATAATGGAAACCAGCTTATCCTGTGTGAAGCCGCAACGGATGGCCAGTGGGAGAAAAAGTGCTTCATAGCCGACAAGCTTCATAAAAGTGCAGGCAACAGAAGCCTTCAGTCTGGAGAACGCTTTTCCAAAACGGAGAGAACCTCCCATGGCCATCAGACCAAGGGGTGTGGCTGTTTTTGCAAGGTTTCCGACTGTGGAATCCAGGATCTTCGGAAATGGGAGACGGAGCAGAGACCATAATGTACCAGCTGCAATTCCAAGAATAATTGGGTTGGTGATGATGCCTTTTAAAGTACGCTTCAGAACAACACCATTCAGTTTACCCTGACCTGGTTTGAATATGGAAAGAATCACAACAGCCATAACATTGTAAAGAGGTACACTTGCAATGATCATCAGCGGAGCCATTCCGGCGTTTCCATAAAGGTTCTGGATAATGGCGATACCCAGGATCGCAGCACTGCTCCGGTAAGATGCCTGGATAAATTCACCGCGTATATCTGAAGGATGAAGGAATCGGGACAGAAATACGGAGATGATAATGCTTACAGAAGTGATACTAAAACAGAAGGCCACCATCCTGAAATCCCAGGCTTCGTAAATATCGATCCTGGCAATATCCTGAAAAAGAAGCACAGGTAAAGGTACAACGAATACGAATTTATTCATACGGCTGACAAATGCATCGTCAAAAAGTCCGATCCTCCGGAAAAAATATCCGAGAAGCAGCGTAAGAAAAATCGGAACAGTCACATTCAGACAAAAAACAAGATTTTCCATAAAGAAACCCTCCCATGGGTAAATATCTCCACTTATTATATCGAAACCATGAAAAATGTCAAACAAGGTATACGTAACGGAAAATTTCTGGTATGATAAAGTGTGTCCCGAAAAGGATGCAGGGGTTGAGAAGGAGAAAGGAAAGAAAATGAGATACGGAAAGATACGGATCGAAGATGGATTTTTTGTGTTTAACAGGCACATGATGCTGAACAGCCTTCCATGCAGGGATATTGTCTGGGCGTATATGCGCCGGGAAGGTGCGGATAAAACCGGAGAGAAACAGCTGATCATCAACTATCTGGTAATCATAACACGACGTCAGAAACGTTATAAATTCGATATGACTGAACAGGAGGTCCAGGATTGTCTCCGGCTTCTTAAATTGCTGAATCCTGATATGGCCGTAGGATTTCCCAAAGGTAGCAGGCTTCCACTGAAGAATCTTCCCAACACCAGGGATCTTGGAGCACTGATGACAGAGAATGGTTCACATATTCTTCCGAGAAAGCTTCTGCGCAGTGGCGAGATTTATCATGCTTCCATTACAGATACCCGGATCCTTGCAGAGGAATATAATGTAAAAACAGTGATCGATTTCCGTTCAGCAATTGAAGTAAAGAAAAAACCGGACGATATCATGGCTGGTGTGGAATATTACCATATCCCGATCCTGGATGAGGAGAGCGGAGGAAGAAGCTTTTTTGAACAGGTGATGTCCTGCTATGGGGATACTGATAAATATATGATAAACAGATACCGCAGTTTTCTGAATGATGAGTATTCTCTGAAACAGTATGCACGTTTTCTTGATGTACTTCTCCATGTAAAGAACGGGGCAGTGATCTTTCATAGTGGAACAGGAGAAGACAGAGCCGGAGTCGGAACCGCACTGCTGCTTTTGGCACTGGGCGTACCGAAAGAGACAATACGAAGAGATTTTATGCGTTCCAATCCATGTCTGGAGGAAGAACTTAAATATATGCGCAGGCTTTACCGGGTTTACCGTCCTGAGAACAGTCAGAAGTTTGTCAATCTTACTGCTTTTTATCAGGTAAAAGAATCCTACATTAATACCATATTTGATCTCATTGAGAATGAATACGGAGGGGGAGAGAGATTCCTTCGTAAGAAGCTTTATCTGACTGCGAAAGCAACAGAAGAGCTGCGCAAAAAATATCTGATCTGATGTAAACTCTTTATTAATTTGAAGGTGTCTTACGAGAAATTTTGATTGACAAAATTTTCGAAGTTGCTATAATGGTAAGAAAGCAAAGATTTATTAGATTAAAGCGTTACTTGACGAAGTCAGGTTTCTTTACATAACGTATTGAAAGCAGGTGTATTATGGAAAAGAGAATACTATCCATTCTTGTGGATAATACCTCAGGAGTCCTTAGCCGTGTGGCTGGTCTTTTCAGCCGCCGTGGATATAATATTGACAGCATTACAGCAGGTGTGACTGCAGATCAGAGATATTCCCGCATGACAGTTGTATGCGAGGCGGATGATCAGATGATACAGCAGATTACGAAACAGCTTGCCAAACAGGAGGATGTGAGAGATGTCAAGGTTCTGGAGCCGGATGACAGTGTTGCCAGAGAATTAATGCTGGTGAAGGTTGCCGTGAAGCCGGAACAGAGGCAGGGAGCACTTTCAGTTGCCGATATTTTCCGTGCCAAGGTAGTGGATGTAAGTAAGGATTCTCTGATCATGGAGATGACAGGAAGCCAGAATAAGCTGAAAGCTTTTATTGAACTGATGGCTGACTATGAGATCCTTGAGCTTGCAAGAACAGGAATCACAGGGCTGTCCCGCGGCAGTGATGATGTGAGATTTCTGTAAGATACATATGTTTGCTAGGAGAGCAGGCACTCTCTTAACGATAAATAATTTTTATGAAGAAGATGTGATGAACATCAGAGGAGGAACGCAAAATGGCTAATAAGATTTTTTATCAGGAAGACTGTAATTTGAATTTACTGGATGGTAAAAAAATTGCAATTATTGGATACGGAAGCCAGGGACATGCACATGCTCTGAACTTAAAAGATTCCGGATGCGATGTCATTATTGGTCTGTACGAAGGCAGCAAATCATGGAAGAGAGCTGAAGAGCAGGGCTTTAAGGTATATACAGCAGCAGAGGCTGCTAAACAGGCAGATATCATTATGATCCTTATTAATGATGAGTTACAGGCTAAACTTTACAAAGAGTCCATCGAGCCGAACCTTGAAGAAGGCAATATGCTTATGTTTGCTCATGGTTTCAATATCCATTTCGGATGCATCAAGCCACCGAAGAACATTGATGTAACAATGATTGCTCCTAAGGCACCTGGCCACACAGTAAGAAGTGAGTATCAGGCTGGAAAAGGAACACCTTGTCTTATCGCTGTAGAGCAGGACTATACAGGAAAAGCTCAGGAGCTTGCACTTGCATATGGTCTTGGTATCGGCGGAGCAAGAGCTGGTCTTCTTGAGACAACATTTCGTGTAGAGACAGAGACAGACCTTTTCGGTGAGCAGGCTGTACTTTGTGGTGGTGTTTGTGCACTTATGCAGGCTGGTTTCGAGACTCTTGTTGAGGCTGGTTATGACCCAAGAAACGCATACTTCGAGTGTATCCATGAGATGAAACTGATCGTTGACCTGATCTATCAGTCAGGATTCGCAGGAATGAGATATTCTATCTCCAACACAGCTGAGTACGGCGATTACATCACAGGACCGAAGATCATCACAGAAGATACAAAGAAAGCTATGAAGAAAGTTCTTTCCGATATCCAGGATGGTACATTCGCAAAAGACTTCTTACTCGACATGTCCGATGCAGGTGCACAGGTTCACTTCAAAGCTATGAGAAAATTAGCTGCTGAGCATCAGTCTGAGAAAGTCGGCGAAGAGATCCGTAAACTCTACAGCTGGAACGGCGAGGACAAGCTTATTAATAACTAAGCAAAATTTATTGTAAAACAATAAATTTTGCGCTACTCGAACGAAGCGTAAGCGGAGTTTGAGTCAGACGTAGAATTTGCTACAAACGTATTGTAAAACAATAAATTTTGCGCTACTCGAACGAAGCGTAAGCGGTCAGACAAAGTATCGTTTGAATAGAGTAGCAGAAAATTCAGATTTTAAAATCCCATTGGATGTTTATATATTAAGCACCCAATGGGATTTTTTACAATGATTATAAATAATTTATACAGTTAATGAAGGATCAGTTCATGAGAAATCAATATCGGCTGCATTATGAAAGAAAGGAGCGATCAGTGAAGACTCGGCATCTTTCTGGCGACAGACAAATCCAATTTCCCGACGAGGAAACAAGAAACCTACAGGTACTTCAATCAGAGTACCCTCTTTCAGTTCTTTTTCTACAAAATCCCTGATCACACAGGCAATACCAAGGCCAATCTCTGCAAACTGGATCAGAAGATCCATAGTTGTCACTTCCAGGATATGGCTCAGTTCTATCCGGTGTTCTTTCAATTGTGTATTTACAGTCTGTCTTGTGATATTATCATCATCAAGCATCATAAAAGTTGCAGTTTGCAGTAAGGATTCATCGGGATATAATTTCTTCTGGTTTTGAAGATACTGCTCCGTACAAACGAACGTATCCTGTATCTGGAGAAGCGGCTGAAAAAAATATCCCCGGAGTTTCTGCGGTCGCCCGATGAGGCCAAGATCAATCTTTTCCTCATCCAGAAGCTGTAAGGTTTGATAAGTAGACTGGCAGGAAATGGTAATACGTACATGAGGAAACCGGTCTATGTATTCTTTCAGATGAGAGAGAAGGACATATTTGCTTAAAGTAGAACTGGCTCCCAGACGCAGTTTTGGAATGGCTCTGGAGCGGTTATGACGAATGGAACTTTCACCTTCATCAAGAAGCAGAAGAGCAGCTTTTACCTTCTCAAAAAGAAGTTCTCCGTCAGGTGTTAAAGTTACACCTCGGGAATTACGGTTAAAAAGGATAGTATCCAGATTTCGTTCCAGTTTTTGGATAGCTTTACTGATCGCAGGCTGGCTGATATAAAGATCTCTGGAACTGTGTGAAATACTGCCTGTGCTGGCGACAGTGTAAAAGATGTAATAAAGGGAAAGATTATCCTGCATGTAATACCTCCTGAGTTCCTGATGAACAGTAGCATATAAGTTACTGTCCATTGGTAATATTCCGCGAAGCGTGTTACTGAGAACGGAGTGAACAGTAACGCATATACAGTTATTATAACATACTGGCGGGAAAAAGAGGTTGCATTTCAGAAGAGTTTCTGTTATAATTTTTTTGTTGCGGGGTATGGCGTAGCTTGGTAGCGCGCACGGCTGGGGGCCGTGAGGTCGCAGGTTCAAATCCTGTTGCCCCGATAATAAATAAAGAGTGTGAAAACTGGACAACTTACCAGGTTTCGCACTCTTTCTGTTTTTATCAGGTGTTTTTTATAATATCAGATGTATATTTTTTACGTCAGAATCTATTCCTTATATCTTGAGTAAAATCTGTTCCGACACTTCTCTGTCAGTCATGTTTCGACCCTCCCCTTTATAAAATCAAAGGTTCGTGTAATCATATGCTACTACATCCAGAGTGTGAGATTCAGTAAGTTGACGAGGAAATGTAAACTGCCCAAAAAAGGAATTGTTATTTGAATAATAATATAAAAGAAAAGTAGTATTTGTAAAACCATCATCAAATAGTAAAAATGAGATCAAAAGTGAACAGCAGGGAATAATAAAAGGAGACCGGGAGCAGTGCGGGCTCCCGGTAAAAAAGGTATGAAAAAGAAAAAGATATATTCAGCAACTGCATTTGCTGTTTACAGTAATAATATAATGAAAAAATGTGTTTGTTTTGTGAAAGGAAAATGAGGAAAATGTGAAAAATCATATCAATTTATTTAGCTTTTCAACAATATCCAAAAGTTCTTCTCTGGAAAATTCTCCAAAACTCATCAGTGCACGTAAAGGCATGGAGTCGGTCATGGCCAGAGTCATTTCCTCGGAAATAGCTTCGGAAGCAGCATCAGAGACAGATTCCTCACCTCCGTTCAGAACAGAAAGATATGATGCGGTAAGTTTCTTGGCTGTTTCTGCAGTCTTCGGGTTACGGAACAGCTCACCGAGGGTAGTGTTCATGTGAACATGCAGCGGGATCTCCTGGCTGCTGTTCAGCTGGATTTTGCTTTCCAGACGGATATCTCTGGAAGATGCACCGATAAGGATCTTATATTCGCCGCTTGCTGCAAACCAGTTGTGAAGATCTGTGTTGTACCATGCAAAGCTTCTCTTATCCAGTTCCATGGTTACAGTTTTGGTTTCGCCTGGATCCAGAGCAACTTTCTCAAAGCCTTTGAGCTCTTTTTCCGGACGGATCGCGGAATTGGTGCAGTCTTTTACATAGAGCTGTACAACTTCCTTTCCGGTCATATCGCCTGTGTTTGTAACATCAACGGAAACAGAGATGGTATCTTTTTCTGTCGGGTTCCCGTTGGAGATATTCAGATTGCTGTAAGCGAAAGTTGTGTAGGAAAGTCCGTATCCGAACGGATATGCCACATCCATTTCTTTTGTATCATAATAACGGTAGCCTACGAATACACCTTCACGGTATTCGACCTTCTCGCCGCCGCCGAAGTTCAGATAAGATGGATTGTCGGACAGCTTAAGAGGCATGGTCTCTGCAAGTTTACCGCTTGGATTTACTTTTCCGTAAAGGATGTTTGTAACAGCAGCACCGCCTGCCTGACCGCCGAGATATGCCTCCAGAAGGCCTTTCACGTCATTAAGCCATGGCATTTCCACAGGGGAACCGTTGTGGAGAACGATCACCGCGTTTGGCTGAACTTTGAGGATTTCAGCAATGAGACGGTTCTGGCAGTCCGGAAGTCTCATATGGGAGCGGTCATATCCTTCGGACTCAAAGCTATCCGGAAGTCCTGCGAAGATCACAACTTTATCAGCCGCGCCTGCTACTTTAAGTGCTTCTGCTGCAAGGGTGTCATCGTAGAGATCTTTGTCTGCAGGGAAACCTTCTGCATAGATAACCTGTGCGTCAGAAGGAACAGAATCCAGCGCATTTGTAATTTTGAAACAGTTGATATGGGAACTTCCGCCACCCTGGAAACGTGGTTTTTTGGCAAAACCGCCGATGAAAGCAACTTTTTCAGTGTTTTTCAGAGGAAGAATCTGTCCGTCGTTTTTCAGAAGAACCATGGATTCCTCGGCAATATGACGAGCTTCCTCATGATCTTTTTCCATAGTGAATTCCTGTGGTGTACGGTTGTCTGCGTACTCGAAGATAATGCGCAGGATACGCTCTACAGCCTGATCCAGTATTTCTTCTTTCAGGGAACCGTTCTTTACAGCCTGTACGATAAGTGCGTCATTGGCACCGTTTGAGGATGGCATTTCCAGCTCAAGGCCAGCTTCCAGGCCTTTGACACGGTCATTAACTGCGCCCCAGTCTGACATTACATAGCCTTTGAAGCCCCAGTCACCGCGGAGGACATCTGTGAGAAGCCATTTGTTTTCAGATGCAAAAGTGCCGTTGATCTGGTTGTAGGAGCACATGAAAGTGTATGGCTGAGCTTTTTTTACAGCTGTTTCAAATGCCGGGAAATAAATCTCACGTAAAGTTCTTTCATCAGCCTCAGAGGAGTTGCTCATACGGTGATATTCCTGGTTATTAGCTGCAAAATGTTTGATGGAAGTTCCCACATGCTGGGACTGTACACCGTTTACAAAAGCAGCTGCGATCTCACCTGCAAGATATGGATCTTCAGAATAATATTCGAAGTTTCTTCCGCAGAGAGGAGAACGTTTGATGTTTACAGCTGGTCCAAGGACTACAGACACATCGTTAGCCTGAGCTTCTTTTCCGATAGTCTTACCCATTCTTTCCATCAGCTTACGGTCAAAAGAGCATGCGCTTAATGCAGCAGGCGGGAAGCAGACAGCTTTGATACTGTCATTCATTCCAAGATGATCGCCTTTGTCATCCTGTTTGCGAAGTCCGTGAGGGCCGTCGCTGACCATAACTTCCGGGATACCTAAGCGGTCTACATGTTTCAGATGCCAGAAATCAAGGCCTGAACACATGCCTGCTTTTTCTTCCAGAGTCATCTGGCTTACGATTTTTTTCAGATCACGTTCCATAAAAAATACCTCCGAATTGTTTTTTCTTACTATGGACTATAGCATGTTTTATTGATAAAATATAATAAAAACTTGCTGAAAATAATAAAATGTTGCAGTTCTTCCGGCGTTGTTTTCGCGAGTATAAAAAAGAATATTAAAGGGTGTGGAATATGAAAGAGAAAGATTTCCCCAATAAAAAAACTGAAGATATCCTGGCTTTAAATCGTGGAGAAGATACTTTGTTCCAGAGAAGAGAGAACCTTCAGAGACATGCTTCTTATGCAAGTGAGAGGAGGCAGTATGATGCGATCCGTAACGGACATGTAGAGCAGATATATTCTGTTATGCGGAAGAAACCCGACGGGACACCAGGAGTCCTTTCGAAGAATGAGCTTCGCAACAGCAGAAATATGTTTATTGCCGGTATTACCCTGGATACCAGGGCGGCCATAGAAGGCGGCGTGCCGGAGGAAACGGCGTATTCACTGAGTGATGGGTACATTCAGACTGTGGAGGAATGTATGGATCAGTCCGCTATCAAGGAGCTGACTTTGCAGGCAGCAGTACGTTTTGCATCTGAGGTGCGTAAATATGGAAGCCCTCATTACAGCAGGGCGGTTGACAGAGCTGTGAAATATATCCATCTTCACCTTCATAATCCGATTACACTGGGGACAGTAAGCGAAGCGGCAGGAATCAGTCCATATTATCTTTCCAGGATATTCCGGCAGGAAACAGGGATGTCTATTGTTGATTATATTCAGAAGGAGAGGATCGAAGCGGCCTGTAATATGCTTTCGTATTCAGATTATACAGCTTCCCAGATCGGAGAATATCTCTGTTTTGCAAATCAGAGTTATTTTATCCGGATATTCAGGAAGTTTACAGGTATGACTCCGGCGAAGTACAGGAAGTATATGATGAAAGGAAGGGAATGGGAGTAAGTTCAGATTACAGTTTGTATATTGGTGAGTATATAATAATCGCTGTCGTTTATTGATAATATTTTGTGGTAAGCCAGAGTAGAAATATATCTGGCTTTTACGGAAGAATTATAGTAATATACGTAAGAAGACCGGGCGGGTCTGTCAGATAAATCTGTGAGAGCTGTTCGTTTAAATAAAAGAGAGGACATACAATGAAAGACATCATAGCAAGTATTATTACAAGTGTGCTGACAGCTTTATACCAGCCTTTCTGGTTTTCCGTGATCCTGTCTGTACTGGTATTATTTTTTTATCTTTTTTCTTATCATAATGAGACAGGCGGGAGAGGAATCAGGGGTGCTTTTTCAGTGTGGTGGCAGTTTTTTAAGGGCAGTGCTTTTTTTCGAAAACTGTTTTTCCTGACTTTTTATACAACCATGATCTTGTTCCGTACGTTGCTGAACAGGGATATGTGGATGAATCCACTTTCTGATGTGATGGGAAACTGGTGGATCTGGAAATATGGAAATGATGGTACCAGAAATCTTACAACGGAGTGTATTGAGAATCTGATGCTGTTTATTCCTTTTACGATTCTGCTGTTCTGGACTGCAGGTAAGCGTATCCTGAAAAAAACAACTTTTCGGACTGCGGTGTGGACGGGATTGAAGATCACATTTGTATTCTCGCTGTCAATTGAATCCCTGCAGCTGTTCCTGAGACTTGGAACATTTCAGGTTTCTGATCTGACATATAATACTCTTGGCGGAGGTATCGGCGGAGCTGTTTTCTGGATGGGATATCGATTGACCGAAAAACGAAAATTTACATTGACAAATTAGCTGTAACATGTTACCCTAGTACCAGTTTCAATAAGTGAAATGCACTGATGAGGAATAGTACACAGCGAACGGAGCACAGAGAGCTGCTGGCCGGTGAGAAGCAGCGGAAGGGATTTGTGGAACTCGCCTCGGAGCATCTGTCCGAAATCTTTTTATAAGAGAGTAGACACAGACGGTGTCCGCCGTTATCAGGAGAGGATATAAGGATGTCGCTGACATTCCGTATCTGTTAAGTGTGTGAATTTTATTCATGAAATAAGAGTGGTACCGCGTAGGACAGCAGTTGTCTTTCGTCTCTTGCAGAATCTGCAGAGTCGGAAGATTTTTTTATGCCTGAAAGTAAAAAATCAAACGATTAATTGGAAAAAGAAAATGGAGGAAAACAAAAATGATGACACCATCTAAGTACAAACGTCAGTATTACATGCCGCCTGTTAAATGTATGAAATGGGCGGAAAAAGAATATGTAGAGAAAGCCCCGATCTGGTGCTCTGTAGACCTTCGTGACGGAAACCAGGCACTTGTGATCCCGATGAGCCTGGAGCAGAAGGTTGAGTTTTTCAAGCTTCTTGTAAAGATCGGTTTTAAAGAGATCGAGGTAGGTTTCCCGGCAGCTTCTGAGACAGAGTATGAGTTTCTTCGTACACTGATCGAGCAGAATCTGATTCCTGAGGATGTAACTATCCAGGTACTGACACAGGCCAGAGAACATATTATTCGTAAAACATTCGAGGCTGTAAAAGGTGCTCCGAAAGCAATCGTTCATGTATACAATTCCACATCTGTATCTCAGAGAGAGCAGGTATTTAAGAAATCAAAAGAAGAGATCCTGAAGATTGCAGTAGACGGTGCTGCGCTTCTGAAGAAGCTTGCAGATGAGACTGAGGGTAACTTCCAGTTTGAGTACAGCCCGGAGAGTTTCACAGGAACAGAGCCAGAGTATGCACTTGAGGTCTGCAACGCAGTTCTGGATGTATGGAAACCAACTGCTGATAATAAGGCGATCATCAACCTGCCTGTAACTGTTGAGCATTCCATGCCGCATGTTTACGCAAGCCAGGTTGAGTACATGTGTGATAATCTGAAATACCGTGAAAATGTCATCGTATCCCTTCATCCGCATAATGACCGTGGCTGTGGTGTTGCAGATTCTGAGATGGGACTTCTTGCGGGTGCTGACCGAATCGAGGGTACTTTGTTTGGAAATGGTGAGCGTACAGGTAATGTAGATATTGTAACACTTGGTATGAATATGTATTCACAGGGTGTTGATCCTAAGATCGATTTCTCTGATATGCCGCATATCTGCGAGGTTTATGAGAAATGTACAGGAATGCAGATCTACGAAAGAAGTCCGTACAGCGGAGCTCTTGTATTTGCAGCGTTCTCCGGTTCTCATCAGGATGCCATTGCAAAAGGTATGCATTGGAGAGAAAACGGCGATCTGGAACACTGGACAGTGCCGTATCTGCCTATCGATCCGACAGATGTGGGAAGAAACTATGATGCAGATGTTATCCGTATCAACAGCCAGTCCGGAAAAGGTGGCGTAGGATATATCCTGGAGACAAAATTCGGCCTGAACCTTCCTCCGAAAATGCGCGAGGCTATGGGCTATGCAGCGAAAGCAGTATCCGATCACAAGCACAAAGAGCTTCATCCGGATGAAATCTTCAGTCTGTTCAAATCTACTTTCGAGAATGTGGTTGAGCCGTACAGCATCAATGAGGTTCATTTCCAGCAGAAAGACGGCGGCATTGTAACACGGGTAACTTCTACATTCCGTGGAAAAACCATTGTCACAGAGGCTGCCGGAAACGGTCGTCTGGATGCAGTCAGCAACGCACTGAAGAAAGCTTACGAGCTGAAATATACACTGGAGACCTATCAGGAGCATGCGCTGGAGCAGAGTTCCACATCAAAGGCTATTGCTTATGTCGGAATCCGTAAACCAGATGGAAGTCTTGCATGGGGAGCCGGCGTTGATCCGGATATCATCCGTGCATCCATTGATGCGCTGGTAACAGCGATTAATAACCGCTAAATATCAAAAATACTGTCAAAAACAGTCGTGTAAAAAAGCTTGACTGTCTGCGAACAGAACACTATAATCAGTACTGTAAACAAGAGAAGAAATTGCCCTGACAGGCAGATAGAAGTACATTTTTCGGAGATCAAATGCATATGATTAAAAGAAAATGTAAGGCTATCTGCCTGTTTTTTTACAGGATCCGAAGGTGTTCGATGTGAGCAGAATGAGATTTGAGGTTTGTTGCGAAATGAGACATATGTGGATAACCGAGTGATTTTATGTGGATTCAGATGTGGAAAGAATGTGGAAGGGCTGTGGATAACATGGAAATACCTCCAAAACACAGAAAAGTGGGAAAAAAAGCTTGACATAGGTCACTTTATTAAATATAATTTTCTCATACATTACAAAAATGTTACAAAAATATAAAGGAAACAAACGAAATGTAACTATTCGTATTTGGGGAAACAGATAATTGTGGGGGCTATCATTACTGATTTCTGAAAAAGAGAGAATAGTTGCAGAAAATCTAACGCAAGGAATGAGATTATGAAAGTTGAGAAAGATTTGCGGGATGATGCCTCAGAGCAGACAGAACGTAAAAATGAAAAAATCAGAGGGAATTCCGTGCGCAGTTTTGCAGTGCTGACCGTATGTGCAGTTTTGGCGATGGTAATTTCTTTCGGGACAAAAATATTGATTGGAAATGGAAACAACAGGGTTTATGCAGCAGCTGATACAAGCAGGAATTCCACTGATGAAGAAGCGGCAGTTCCAACTGGCATCGCAGGAGTGGTTTCAGGCGTTTCGGATACACCATCATCCGGAAGTACGATCACCAGGATCGGAAGTTCCTGTGAGCAGGTGATCGTAGGACAGCGGGTAAAAAAAGTAGAAAATACCACTGCGGACCTCAATGTAAGTTCATCTATGGAGAACAAGGTCAATGAGCTGGATGCAAGGTCGATCACACTGGCCGAGAATCCTACATTGATGTCTGATGAGGATTACGATACACTGTTGCGCATTGTAGAGGCTGAAGCGGGAAGTGAGGATATTAAAGGCCGTGTTCTGGTAGCTAATGTAATAATGAATCGGGTAAAGAGTGAAGATTTTCCGGATACAGTCACAGAAGTTGTCTGGGATAACAGTGACGGAGTACCGCAGTTTTCCCCTACCTATGATGGAAGGATCAATGAGGTCTCAGTATCTGATGAGACAAGAGAAGCTGTAAAACAGGCACTGAAAGGAACAGATTACTCCGAAGGAGCACTTTTCTTTATACAGAAATCCGCAGCAGAAGCTCATAATGTGAAATGGTTTGAGAAGGATCTTAAGAAACTTTTCAAATATGGAGTTCACGAATTTTATACATATAAATAAGATGTGTATGCTACACACAGAGAAAACCGTCGGCAGATCGCAAGCCGGCGGTTTTTCTGTCACAGAAGAATCTTTTTTAAAAGGTGGTGGTATTTTCCATAATTCCATGCTATAATGTGGTGAAGTTCGAAAGAAACTAATATTTTATAAAATAGAAAGGCGGAACACCAATGCAGGTATTGTACAAAAGCACCAGAGGAAAAGAGCAGGCAGTTACAGCGTCTATGGCCATACTGAAAGGCCTTTCTGAGGACGGCGGACTGTTCGTGCCTGATAACATTCCCAAGCTGGATGTACCAATGGAGAAGCTGGCACAGATGACTTATCAGGAGACAGCATATGAAGTAATGAGCCGTTTTCTTACAGACTTTACAGAGGAAGAGTTAAAAGACTGTATCAATAAGGCATACGACAGCAAATTTGATACAGAGAAGATTGCTCCTCTTCACGAGGCTGACGGAGCATATTTCCTGGAGCTGTTCCACGGCGCAACGATCGCGTTCAAGGATATGGCACTTTCCATCCTTCCTCATCTGATGACAACAGCAGCGAAGAAAAATAATGTCAGGAATGAGATCGTGATCCTTACTGCAACTTCCGGAGATACAGGAAAGGCTGCAATGGCAGGTTTTGCAGATGTACCGGGAACCAGGATCATCGTATTTTATCCGAAGCATGGTGTAAGCCCGATCCAGGAGAAGCAGATGGTAACTCAGAAAGGTGCCAATACCTATGTAGTAGGAATCACAGGCAATTTCGATGATGCCCAGACTGCAGTTAAGAAGATGTTCAATGATCATGAGATGGCAGCAGAGCTTGACAAGGCAGGATTCCAGTTCTCATCTGCCAATTCCATCAACATAGGACGTCTCGTTCCACAGATCGTATATTATGTATATGCTTATGCAACACTGGTACATGATGGGAAGATCAAGGATGGCCAGGAGATCAATGTGGTAGTTCCAACCGGTAATTTTGGAAATATCCTTGCTGCATATTATGCAAAACAGATGGGGCTTCCGATCCATAAACTGATCTGTGCATCCAATGAGAACCGTGTTCTCTATGATTTCTTCCGTACAGGAACATATGACAGAAAACGTGACTTTATCCTTACAACATCTCCGTCCATGGATATTCTGATTTCCAGCAACCTGGAGCGCTTGATCTACCGTCTTGCAGGAGAGAATGCTGAGAAATGTGCAGAGCTTATGAAATCTTTAAGTGAGGGCGGTGAGTACACGATCACGGACGAGATGAAAGTACAGCTTCAGGATTTCTACGGCAATTTCTGCAGCGAAGATGAGACTGCCGAGGCGATCAGCGAGACATATAAAGGCAGCAATTATGTGATTGATACGCATACAGCAGTCGCAGCCGGCGTATATAAGAAATATGTAAGCGATACAGATGATCACACACCGACTGTTATTGCTTCCACAGCAAGTCCGTATAAATTTACAAGAAGTGTAATGGAAGCTCTTGGAGAGGAGCATAAAGATCTGGATGATTTCGGCCTTGTAGATGCACTTTCCAGACTTTCCGGAGTGCCGGTTCCGCGTGCAGTTGAGGAGATCCGTACTGCTCCTGTACTTCATGACAGAGTTGTGGATGCACCGGATATGCCGGATGCAGTAAGAGATATTCTCGCTATTGTTCACTGAACAGTAACCATTAGATAATAAAAATTAGTAAGATCGTGTATTTTCTGTTGAAAAAGCACAAATACTGGTTTATAATAAAAACAACAAAAACCGAATCCTGGAATGTTCGATCCCCCTTTTCTTTTTGAACCTACATTGACATTTTGGGAATCCAAGATCGCAGATTGGATGTCAGACCTCACGTTGTGGTAGGCAGAAGATACTGTTGAGGATACCCACCTAGCATCTGCTAGGCGTCAAAAATAAGGGAACGGCATCCCGGGATTAATCGGTTAAAAACATAGAGCCGGTTGATGGCTCTTTTTTCATATATGGGAGGAATTACAGTATGGGTGTTTCTGAAAGAAAATTTGGAACACTTCCCACAGGGGAAGAAATAAAGATATATCATCTTGAGAATAAGTCAGGAGCATATGCAGAGGTGCTTTCGTTTGGCGCGATTCTGGCGAAGATATGTGTTCCGGATAAGACCGGAGAACTTAGAGATGTGGTTCTGGGATATGATGATATCGAAGGATATGAAGTGAACGGATGCTTTTTCGGAGCAATCATCGGAAGAAGCGGAAACCGTATCGAGAATGCCAGATTTTTTATTGATGATAAAGAAGTGGTTCTTGCTGAGAATGAGAATCATAATAACCTGCACAGCGGCCCGAATGGTTTTGAGAAGAAGCTCTGGGAGGTAAAAGAGATCTCCCAGGAGAAGAACAGCGTGGACTTTTTCCGCATCAGTCCTGACGGAGAGAACGGATTTCCGGGAGAGTTTGCTGTTGTTGTGAAATATGAGTTTACAGAGGAGAATGAACTGAAGATTATTTACAGAGGACGTTCTGATGCGGCTACTGTAGCTAATATGACCAACCATTCCTACTTTAATCTGAGTGGAGAGGGAAGCGGGAATGTGCTGGATCAGGAGGTCTGTATCCATGCGAAATATTTCACTCCTGTAAAAGACAGCCAGTCTATCCCTACAGGGGAATATGTATCTGTTGAGGGAACACCGATGGATTTCAATGTTTCCAAACCTATCGGAAGAGACATTGAGGCTGATTTTGAACAGCTGAAGCTGACTGGCGGTTATGACCACAACTATGTGACAGATAATTATGCAAAAGGAAATGTACGTGCCATTGCCAGTGCATATTGTAAGGAGTCGGGTATTGGCATGGAAGTTTCTTCTGATTGTCCGTGTGTGCAGTTTTATGCAGGCAACTTTATTGTAGACGAGAAGGGTAAGAAGGGGCATGTTTACCATCAGCGTGACGGATTTTGCCTGGAAACACAGGTTGAGCCCAATGCAGTGAATGTGGAAGATTTTCATTCTCCGATTCTGCGTCCGGGTGAGGAATACAGTTCCGAGACAATTTATCGATTTTTTGTAAAATAAGTGCTGCCGGTCTGTAGGAAGGCAGTGAAAGAAACAGAGGTATGAGGAGCAATGCAGATACGTGTAGCCGGAGAAAATGATGCAGCAGTACTTGTGGAGATCTATTCTTACTATGTAGAGAAGACAGCGGTCACATTTGAGTATAAGACGCCTTCTGTGGAGGAATTTGCAGGAAGGATCCGTGATATCCAGAAGAAATATCCATATATTGTTGCGGAAGAGAACGGAGAGATCCTGGGGTATGCCTATGGTTCTGCCTTTCATCCGAGGAATGCCTATGGATGGTGTGCCGAGATGTCTATTTATGTGAAACATGACAGAAGGGGAAGCGGTGCAGGTGGAAGGCTTTACCGCGCCCTGGAGAGTCTTCTGGCTGAGATGGGAGTGCTCAATCTGAACGCCTGCATTGCAGTTCCTCAGAAAGAGGATGAGTACCTTACAAATGCCAGTGTGGATTTTCATAAACATTTTGGATACAAGAGAGTGGGAATGTTCCACAGATGCGGCTACAAATTCAACCGCTGGTATCATATGGTATGGATGGAGAAGATGATTGGCGAGCATAAGAGTGTGCAGCCGGAAGTGAAACCTTTTCCGGAGATCCAGGATAAGATCGGCTTTGATCGCTTTTCCTGGTAAAAAAAGAAACTCGAGGGGGTCAGCATGGACGAGGATAAAAAGAAGCGAAATGTGATTCAGCTCATGCTGGGATTTGTGAGGCGGGCCAACGGAGATCATGTCAGTGCATATGCTGCCCAGGCGGCGTACTTTCTTATTATGTCGTTTATTCCGTTTATCCTGTTTCTCACAACACTGATCCGCTATACACCATTAAGCTACAATGTTGTCCGGGATGCAATCATAGGATTCGTCCCGGGAAATCTTCAGACTTTTGTGCTGAGTATTGTGGTTGAGGTATATAAAAGAAGCACTGCGATCGTACCGTTGTCTGCGCTGATGGCACTGTGGGCATCCGGAAAAGGAATGCAGGCCATAACTAATGGCCTGAATACAATCTATCATGTGAAGGAGACACGAAACTGGCTGATGAACAGGATATATTCTGTTTTTTACATGCTGCTGTTCGTTTTGGCCATTATTGTCAGCCTTCTGATGCTGGTTCTCGGAAACAGGATACAGGTGGCAGCGCAGAAAACAATTCCTATTCTTGGAAGTCTGATGGCGAAGATTATGGGAGCCAGAACATTGCTGGTGTTTGCAGTTCTTTTTGTGGTTTTTCAGGTTCTTTATAAGGTGCTGCCTAACAGGAAGGCAACTTTTAAGAGTCAGTTGCCGGGAGCTTTTATCATTGCAGTGGCCTGGCTTATTTTTTCCTACGGATTTTCCCTGTATTTTGAATTTTTTCCGAATTTCGGAAATATGTATGGTAGCCTGACAGCACTGATCATGGTAATGCTGTGGCTTTACGTGTGCATGAACCTGATTCTTTATGGTGCAGAGATCAACGCATACTTTGAAAATGAGTTCCGCAGAGCACAGAAATCTGTCAAAATACTGCTTGCCAAAAGAGAAGCGGAGAAGAATGCTAACGAATCCAAAGATTCCAAAGAATCCTGATTTGCGCTTGACAGAAAGCAGACCTTGTGGCATAGTATTAAAAGACAGAAAAAGCTGTGAAGGTGCTAGAGAGGATTATTTTCTCACAGAGAAGGGAAGTCATCGGCTGTAAGCTTCCCCGGGTTCAGATGATCCTTGAATTTCCCACCGGAGCTTCCTCTCTGAAGTAGCAGTAGGAGATGACGTGTGCTGCGCGTTAAGCAGTCAGGAGATGCCCGTGATTTTTTTACGGGAAACTGGGTGGTACCGCGGATATTCCGTCCCTTTTATGAGGGGCGGTTTTTTTATTGTCTGATTCCGGACTTTTCAGATCAGGCTGTGTATCATTTGAACATTTAAATTTTAAAGGAGAAATAAGACCATGGATATGAAAGAAAGACTTCAGGAACTGGCTGAGAACGCCAGAAAACGGATCGAGGAATCCGAGGGCCTGGATAAGCTGAACGATGTGCGTGTTGCATATCTTGGAAAAAAAGGTGAGCTTACAGCAATCTTAAAAGGTATGAAAGATGTCGCTCCGGAGGAGCGTCCGAAGGTTGGCCAGCTTGTCAATGAGACAAGAGCAAAAATCGAGGAGCTTCTGGAAACTTCAAGGAAAGAGTTTGAGGAAAAAGTCCGTGAGGAGAAAATGAAGGCTGAGGTTATCGATGTAACACTTCCTGCAAAGAAGGCAAAGATCGGTCATCGTCATCCGAACACTATCGCTCTGGAAGAAGTTGAACGTATCTTCATTGGAATGGGATATGAGGTTGTAGAAGGTCCGGAGGTTGAGTATGCAGACTATAACTTTACAAAACTGAACATCCCGGAGAATCATCCGGCAAGAGATGAGCAGGATACTTTCTTTATCAATGATTCCATTCTGCTTCGTTCCCAGACATCACCGGTTCAGGCACGTGAGATGGAGAAGGGCAAGCTTCCGATTCGTATGATCGCACCTGGACGTGTATTCCGTTCTGATGAGGTGGATGCAACACATTCTCCTTCTTTCCATCAGATCGAGGGTCTTGTTATTGATAAGAACGTTACTTTTGCAGACCTTAAGGGAACTCTTCAGGAGTTTGCAAAAGAGCTGTTCGGACCGGAAACCAAGACAAAATTCCGTCCGCATCACTTCCCGTTCACAGAGCCAAGTGCAGAGGTGGATGTATCCTGCTTTAAATGCGGCGGAAAAGGCTGCCGTTTCTGTAAAGGTTCCGGCTGGATCGAAATCCTTGGCTGCGGTATGGTTCATCCGAATGTTCTCCGTATGTGCGGAATCGATCCGGATGAGTATACAGGATTTGCCTTTGGTGTAGGTCTAGAGCGTATCGCACTTCTGAAATATGAGATCGATGATATGCGTCTTCTGTATGAGAATGACAGCAGATTCCTGAAACAGTTCTAAAACAGCTGAAGATCCTTATAGTAAATATAGAAAAAAGAAGGGACAACCAAAATGAATACTTCATTATCTTGGATTAAAACATATGTGCCGGATCTGGATGTAACGGCACAGGAATATACAGATGCCATGACTTTAACAGGTACAAAGGTAGAAGGCTTTACAGAGCTGGATGCAGATCTTGACAAAATCGTGATCGGTCAGATCGACAAGATCGAGAAACATCCGGATGCAGACAAGCTGATCATCTGCCAGGTAAATATCGGAACAGAGAGTGTACAGATCGTAACAGGTGCTCCGAATGTAAAAGAGGGAGACAAAGTTCCGGTTGTTCTTGATGGCGGACGTGTTGCAGGCGGTCATGACGGAAAAATGACTGCTGGCGGAATCAAGATCAAAAAAGGCAAACTTCGCGGCGTGGAGTCCTGCGGTATGATGTGCTCCATTGAAGAGCTGGGAAGTACAAGAGAGATGTATCCGGAAGCACCGGAGTACGGAATCTATATTTTTCCTGAGGATGCAGTAGTTGGTGAGAGTGCTGTTAAAGCACTTGGCCTTGACGATGTGGTATTTGAGTATGAGATTACTTCCAACCGTGTGGATTGCTACGGTGTTCTTGGAATCGCAAGAGAGGCAGCAGCAACTTTTCAGAAAAAATTCTGTCCGCCTGTTGTAGAGATTAAGGGAAATGATGAAAAAGCCTCCGATTATGTAAAGGTTACTGTACAGGATCCGGAGCTCTGCCCGCGCTACTGTGCAAGAGTAGTAAAAAACGTCAAGATCGGCCCGTCTCCGAAGTGGATGCAGAGATGCCTGGCTTCCAACGGAATCCGTCCTATCAACAACCTGGTTGATATTACAAACTATGTAATGGAAGAATTTGGACAGCCGATGCATGCGTATGACCTGGATACTATTGCAAACAAAGAGATCGTTGTACGTCGTGCGGGAAAGGATGAGAAATTTGTTACACTGGATGGCCAGGAGCGTACTATGGACGAGAACGTTCTGATGATCTGCGATGGTGAGAAAGCAGTTGGTATTGCCGGTATCATGGGTGGTGAAAACTCTATGATCACAGATGATGTGAAGACAGTTCTTTTTGAGGCTGCATGCTTCGATGGAACAAGTATCCGTCTTTCTTCCAAGAGAATCGGTCTTCGTACAGATGCTTCCGGTAAATTCGAGAAAGGTCTTGACCCGAACAATGCACAGGCAGCTATTGACCGCGCATGCCAGCTGATGGAAGAGCTTGGCGCAGGTGAGGTTGTCGGAGGAATGGTTGATGTCTGCAATGAGACAAGAGAGCCATCCAGAGTTAAATTTGAGCCGGAGAAGATCAACAAGCTTCTTGGAACCAGTCTTACAAAAGAAGAGATGATCGAATATCTCGGACGTGTAGAGCTGGCATATGACGAGAAGACAGATGAGATCGTTGCACCTACTTTCCGTCAGGATATCCACTGCAATGCAGACGTTGCAGAGGAAGTTGCAAGATTTTACGGTTATGATAAGATTCCGATGACACTTCCGACAGGAGAGGCTACAACAGGTAAACTTCCGTTCAAGCTTCGTATCCAGGAAGTTGCAAGAGATATTGCCGAGTACTGCGGATTTTCAGAAGGAATGTCCTATTCTTTCGAAAGCCCGAAGGTATTTGATAAGCTTTGCATCCCTGCAGACAGTGATCTTCGCAAAGTTATCACTATCAGCAATCCGCTTGGAGAGGACTACAGCATCATGCGTACAAGTACGCTGAACGGTATGCTTGCATCCCTTTCCACTAACTATAACAGACGTAACAAAGATGTTCGTCTTTACGAACTTGGAAATGTTTATCTTCCGAAGTCACTGCCGATCACAGAGCTTCCGGATGAGCGGACCATGTTTACACTTGGAATGTATGGAAAAGGTGATTTCTTCGACATGAAAGGTGTATGCGAGGAGTTCTTTGAGAAAATCGGCATGAAGAAAAAAATTAATTATGATCCGAAGAGCGCGAAGCCGTTCCTTCATCCTGGAAGACAGGCAAATATGATTTATGAGGGTAAAGTTGTCGGATATTTAGGAGAGGTTCATCCATCTGTTGCAGATAACTACTCCATCGGTGAGAAGGCGTATATTGCAGTAATCGATATCCTGGATGTTCTTGAATTTGCAGGATTCAACCACAAATACACCGGAATTGCAAAATATCCGGCTGTAACACGTGACTTAAGCCTTGTAGTTCCTCACGAAGTTCTTGCAGGACAGATCGAGGAGATCTTTGACCAGAGAGGTGGAAACATTCTGGAGAGCTATCAGCTGTTTGATATCTATGAAGGTGCACAGATTGAGAAAGGCTTCAAATCCATGGCTTATTCACTGGTATTCCGTGCTCATGACAAGACTCTTGGAGAGAATGAGATCTCAGCAGTAATGAAGAAGATCATGAACGGACTGAACGGACTTGGAATCGAGCTGAGAAGCTGATGCTGATCTATATTGTAAGACATGGCCTGACAGAGTGGAATAAATTAAAAAAGCTCCAGGGTGTAGCGGATGTTCCTCTTGCGAAAGAAGGGATTCTCCTTGCGGAAAAAACAGGCGAGGCTTTAAAGGATGTAAAGTTTGATATCTGTTTTACCAGTCCGCTTTCAAGGGCAAGGCAGACAGCAGAGTGCGTTTTGGGCGACCGGAATGTTCCGATCATACCGGACAAGCGTATTCAGGAGATTAATTTCGGTGATTTGGAAGGCGGCTGTGTGAGAGATGCAGAGGGGAATTATATTGATCCGCAGGTTGAGACATTTTTCCGTGATCCTGTGAATTTTAAACGGCCGGAAAATGGAGAGGATATCTTTGATGTGATTGCCCGCACAAAAGATTTCTGGGAAGAAAAAACTTCAGATCCGTCCCTTGCGGATAAAACGGTTCTGGTTGCTTCCCACGGATGTGCAGTCCGTGCACTCCTTCAGAATATCTATCATGATCCGGAAAATTTCTGGCACGGATGCGTGCCTCCGAACTGCTGTGTCAATCTTGTAGAAGTGAAGAATGGGAAAACAGTACTTCTGGAAGAAGACAAAGTTTACGCATAAATAGTACTGAGAAACGCAGAATAACTGTAGTGGTTGTTCTGCGTTGTTTTTTTGTGAAAAATATACAGGTTGCGATTGACTAATTATGATAAAGCGAGATAAAATATACAGAAGAAACAAATATTTCAGAAAAATAAAAGTTAAACTCTCCTAATTCTATAAATATACAGAATTGCGCGTTAATTCAAAAGATTACACAAGGAGAGAGAATAATTACCGACAGTGACGTGACATATGAAATGGGGTGAGTATATGCAGTCATTAAATGAGACCAATGCAGGTGAAAGTTATACCATCAAATGGATGACCGGAATGCCGGAGATCATGGATCAGATCAGGCAGTATGATGTCAGGGAAGGCAAGAGTGTACAGGTGATCAGCCGGATCCTCGGAGGCGTGATTGTTGGTGTCAAAGGACGAAGAATCCTGATCAGTGATGATGCAGCCTGCAGGATCAAGGTGTGAATGTTAAATAAGCAGCGGTTACTTTTATCCGCTTAACAGTGAGTGATGAATAACAGTAACAAGGACAGTTCTTTTTGAGGGGGAATTGTCCTTTACTGTTGTTTTGTAGGATGTGTTATGATACTATGGTACAAAAGACAGACTTTTTTCGAAAATATAGCAGTAATTTATGAAAATGCTATAGAATAAGGGGAGGCAAATTATGGGAAAAAAGTTTATGAATACAGTGCTGTTTCTGGCAGTAGCCGCGGCAGCAGCGACGCTCACTGCTTATGTGGGTAAGGGGTCCGGAAATGTATTATTTTATAATTTTGCTTTTCTGGGGATCATGGTGATCATATATGCTGTGGGACTTTTTGCCGGGTTATACCGGATGGATAATCTGACAGCAGCTCTGAGGCATGGAGCAAGTGAGATCACAGAAGTGTTTCAGCTTCCGGGAAGAGCCAGAAAAGAAGAAATCGGTCAGCTGCGGGGGCTTTTTGGCGACAAATATCTGGATAAGAAGATGGATGATTTTGTCGACAGCATCAGCCGGACAGAAGAAGGAATTGCTGAGGTGGAGGATTTTGTAAATATTGATGATGTGGATGTACATATCCATAAGAGACTTCTGGAGATGGCTCCTGATATTTTTACAAGCCTTGGTATTCTTGGTACATTTATTGGTCTTGTGTGGGGACTGAAGAATTTTCAGCCTACGGATTATGAGGTGATGACAACTTCCGTATCTGCACTGGTAGATGGAATCAAGGTTGCGTTTCTCACTTCTATTTATGGCGTTGCACTGTCTGTTGTGTATACATTCGGGATGAGGAGCGGATATTCTTCCATGTCCCAGGCTATGCAGGACTTTCTGGATCGTTTTCATGCACTGGTACTGCCTACTGCAGAGAATGAATCATGGAATCTTCTTGTTTCCAGCCAGAAGACACAGACTGAGGCCATGAAACAAATGGCAGAGCAGTTTTCCGTGCAGATGGCAGACAGCTTTGAGAAGGTGATCACACCGACATTCCGGAAGATGAACGATTCCCTTGATATGCTGACTGCTTCTGTGACTAAAGGGCAGCAGGATGCTATCCGCGAGATCCTGGATACATTTTTGAGTGAGATGCACGGAGCTTTTCAGATGCAGTTTGAGGACTTTAATGATGCTCTGTCTGAACTTAAGAAGGCGCAGAAGGATAATACAGAGTATACCTCCGAGCTCTATAAGACCATGAGCAGCCAGCTGAGCGAAACCTTTACCAAACAGGAACGAGCTATGCGTGATGCTATCACAGAGATCGATGAGATGCAGAGTAAATATATGAAGACTGCAGACCGTATTATCCGTGATAACCAGATGATCCAGCAGCTTCAGAAGAGAGAGTATGAGAAGCTTGCAGAGCATATGCACGAGAATGAAAAAGCATCGTCTGATCTTTGGAAGTCCTGCAATGAGTCTATGCGCCAGTATGTGGACAGTGCAGCGGAGGGCATGAAGACTGCAGCAGATTCCAATAAGATCAGTGCAGAGCTTCTTCGTGAAGATAAGAAGATGATCGGGAATTTTGAGACTAAGATGAATGAATTCACAGAGAGCCAGAAAATGGTCAGTGCAACACTGGATGAGGTGCGCAGACTTCTTTCTGAGATCAAGACTGCGAAGAATAATCGTGATATTCATCTGGTTGCCGGTCAGCCGTGGGGATATGGAAGCGGTGCCGGGGTGCAGGAACTGAAGGAGAAACTTGACAGTCTGGAAGATCTTCTGGATGGCCAGGGTGCGAGACAGGAGGCTCTTCTTGATGAGATTGAGAGGAGTATCCGTGAGATGACAAAAGTAGCCCAGAAGGGACGTTTTGGCTTATTTAAATAAAGGAGAGAATTGTTAATGCGCAAAAAACGAAGGTCAGAGGATGGAGGCTTCAATATCTGGCGTTCTTATTCGGACATGATGGCAGGTGTTCTGCTTCTTTTTGTGCTGATCATGTGCGTTACCCTTTTTCAGGCACAGAAGAGCTATGATGACAGCCTGAAGGAGCGGGATGAAAAAATTGCTCTTCAGGAGACGTATACGGAAGAACTTCTGGAGAAACAGAAGACTCTTGATGAGCAGGCTGGTACTTTGAAAAGTCAGGATGAACAGATCAAGTCCAAGGACGAAACGATCAAATCTCAGGATGAAAAGCTTTCTTCTCTGGCGGAGAGGCTTACAGAACAGCAAAAGACCCTCGAGGAACAGCAGAAAACACTGGAGGAGCAGCAGAAGAAGCTGGCTTCGCAGAAAAAGAAACTTAGTGCTCAGCAGGAGACTCTTGATGAGCAGCAGTCTGCACTGGATGAAAAGACAGAGCTTCTGGCGACTCAGCAGCAGAAGATTGATAAGATCATTGGTGTGAAGGCTGAGGTTGTGGAAGCTTTGCAGAAGGAATTTTCAAAAAAGAATCTCAATGTTGATATTGATTCCCAGACTGGTGCGCTGACATTGAACGCTAACGTTATGTTTGATTATGATCAGGCAGAACTTACGGATTCCGGTAAGATGACGTTGTCTATGGTGTTGCCTACATATTGTAAGGTTCTTCTGGCTGATTCTTATAAGAAGTATCTTGGTGAGATCATTATTGATGGCTATACAGATACGGATGGTGATTACAGCTATAATCTGGAACTGTCACAGAAGAGGTCTCTGGCTGTGGCTCAGTATCTTCTGGATATTGAGGGGGATTTTTTGAAGGATAAACAGATTCAGGAACTTCAGGATTGCCTGACTGTTAATGGACATTCCATGTCAGATCCTGTTCTGGATGCAGATGGGAATGTGGATAAGGATGCGTCCAGGCGTGTAGAGGTGAAGTTCCGGCTCAAAGATGAGGAAATGATTCAGGAGCTGAACAAGATCATGCAGGCAGATGGGACTTCTGAAAGTAAGGATAGCAAGGCCGGTACAGATAAGAAGGCGAAAAAGGATGATAGTAAGGATTCTTCGACAGATTCTGGTAGTGCGAAGTCAGATAGTAAGAATAATTGATGTGTGAAGTGGAGAGGTTCCGGACTGCGACGTTTGTGGTCTGGAGCTTCTTTTTTGTATTAACGAACGTACGCCGTGGAGCTGGGGTCTGGCCGGGCAGGGCTTCGTCGGGGGAAACTACTAGGACTCCGTGAATCGGCTAAAACTATTTCCAAAAATCCTGAACTCGCTGCGCTCAGACAGCAGGATTTTTGAAAATAACGCCGATCCCCGCAGCCCAAGTAGTTTCGACCCTCCTGCAGAGTTGCCCGGACAGACCCCAGCTCCACGGCTGGTAGTCAATTGGGTGAAGGACGGATGCGGACGCGATTGCGCCCTGTCCTGTATTGGTGAGTAGGGTGGTGTGAGACGGTATTAATATGACGATGCGGTCAGAATAGTGTGACGTGAGGAACATCTTCGACATAACGTTCCATATTGAATACCGAAGCATACAGACAAAAGTCAATAGTGTTACACATCGAAGATGTAACACGAGTTCCGTGCCCAACGGGGTGGGAGCGCGAGGGAGGGCGTTCGGGCTTCGGAACTCTGAGATCGCCTTCCCTCGCACTGTCCACATTGGAAATGTGACGTGCGTAGACAACAAGGCTCTCCATGTCAACGGAAGCCAATGGAAATTAACACATTTATCCCAACAAACAAAATAATCCAAAAAATTTGAATTTTATGGTTGACAAGCATAACTCCCAGTGGTATTATAACTGAGCTGTCGCAAATAATTGTTTTTTGAAAAACAAACAATTAAAAAGAATTTCAGAAAAATGAAATTCATAGTTGACAAAAGACAGAAGATATGATAAAGTATCCAAGTCGCCAGCAAAGCGGCAACAAAATCTTAACTCAAAAATGTTTGAAAAAACTTAAAAAAGTGCTTGACAAACAAAAAGAGATGAGATAAAATAAACGAGTTGTCTGAGAGACAGACACAACAAACCTTGATAACTAAACAGTGAAACACATACGATTCTCGAAAATTTCTTTACATTTAAAGAACGGTTCGGGCGAATGCGAAAGCATGAACCTGCTCCGATGAGCGAAGGCGAGTCGGAGTTACAACCTATTTAGCAGTAAAAACGAGAGATAGCCAAACGGTTGTCTTGAGTAAATGAATCAAACATTTTATCAGAGAGTTTGATCCTGGCTCAGGATGAACGCTGGCGGCGTGCTTAACACATGCAAGTCGAACGGGAAACCTTTTATTGAAGCTTCGGCAGATTTAGATTGTTTCTAGTGGCGGACGGGTGAGTAACGCGTGGGTAACCTGCCTTGTACAGGGGGATAACAGTCAGAAATGACTGCTAATACCGCATAAGCGCACAGGACCGCATGGTCCGGTGTGAAAAACTCCGGTGGTATAAGATGGACCCGCGTTGGATTAGCTAGTTGGTGGGGTAACGGCCCACCAAGGCGACGATCCATAGCCGGCCTGAGAGGGTGAACGGCCACATTGGGACTGAGACACGGCCCAGACTCCTACGGGAGGCAGCAGTGGGGAATATTGCACAATGGGGGAAACCCTGATGCAGCG